>Ga0268262_10002541_pt1 | contig 20955 bp, 21 predicted proteins | sample TergutNc150P3_FD_190354 | JGI IMG/M metagenome (GOLD analysis project Ga0268262, IMG submission 190354) | Nasutitermes corniger P3 segment gut microbial community from laboratory colony in Florida, USA - Nc150 P3 (SPAdes) (version 2) | ecosystem: Host-associated > Arthropoda: Insects >... | reverse complement strand
TTGCCCTTGGAATCTCTTGGATAATCGATGCTCCGCATTTCCGTGAATGTTTCAACATCATCTATTTTTGGCAAAGCCCCGTTATTATGAGCTTCTGCAAGTTCCAAAAAGCGAAAAACAATTCGCTCCACCTTGAAAAAAATTTCCGCATCAAGCGTTCCGTGTGCTTGGGGTCCTGCCTCTATGCAAATATCGCTTTTGGCTATTGTGCCAAGATATGGAGATTCCTCTCTTTTTTCAGGTTGCAAATAAATATGCACATCTTCAAACTCACGCTCAATATGCGCGGAAATATTTATGAGAGCTTCTGTTGCTTGACTTAAAATCAGCGTTACGCCCATATTTGCAGTTGTGTTGTGTATATCCAAAATAAAATCCGGAGCATTTCCGCTCCCTTTTTTCCCGAGCAAATCATTGATTTCTCTGGCACGTACAGATTCCAAAGCATTATCGTTGCTGTTCAAATCCGATAACGCAAAACATCTGTTCAAATCTTTGTCTATGTATCTGCGGCAAGCTGCCGCCGCTGCTGGGTTTGCCAAAAGCCATCCGTGCTTTTTTGCCAAATAAACGCCAGTAAGCTCGTTCCCGTGAGTTCCGCCGCAGATGACTATTTTGTTAAATAGTTTCATTGGCTTAATATAGTAAGTACTGATTAATTAAATGTTTGGGAGTGGCTAGTGGTAAGTAGCTAGTAGTCGTCCCATAAATACTGGTTTTTGAGGTTCTACCACTCCCCACTAGCCACTAACTACTAGCCTAGCGAGTTAATCAACTTTTACTATATTTATCATTAGTATGATAAGTACCCCTCGAATTGCGTTCGTTGTTTTAATTGCAACGATGTTTTGCCTTGCAACTGCAAATGCCGTTACGGTTGCAGTTTTGGAGCTAATAACCGTCAATGATGAAATGGACTTATCAACAGATGAGACCAAATTTCTCACAGACGAGCTTAGAAGGCAAGCAACTGTGTCTTTGCCAAAAGAGTATTCGGTATTGACAAGGGAAAAAATCATAGACCTCGCCTCCAAAGCAACCGGAAGCCTTAACACCGTTATAGAAATAGGCGTAGCCGTAAAAAGTGACTACGTGACCCAAGGCTTCATAGGCAAGCTTGGCACTATGTTCACGCTCACGGTTGAACTCTACGAAACATCAAGCGGCAAATTGCTGGGCTATTTCACAAAGGAATCCACAGACTTAAAAGGGCTTTTGGATGCAATCCGCGAAAATTCGCCAAAACTATTAGAAAAAATCGTAGCACCAGCAGCGCCAGCGCCAGCATTGTCTCCACCAGCGGCTCCAGCGTTGCCTCCGCCAACAGTTGCAAAGGCGGCACCGCCACCACCAGCAGCGCAAGCTGCGCCTCCGCCAGCAGCAACGCAACAGCCAGCAGCAGCTCCGGCAAATATACCTGCCGAGCCACAACAGCCAGCAACAACGGCTGTAGCTACGCCAGCAACAATACCTACAAACATACCTGCCGCCGAAACACCGAAAAGCGAGGGCGGCGGGCTTGGCTGGCGCGGCATAACGAGAATTGTATTTTTTTCTGCGACTGCCGTATTGGGAGCGGCAGCCATATATAGGCACATTGATTCAAGGGATCGTCTTAAAGAATTGGATATTTTGAAAAACAACATTTACCCAGATGATGTTAAGGTTGCGGTTGGTGATAGGACTTATGAGCAGTGGAAAAAGCGGTATAGCGATAAGGCTGATGAGGTTAGGGAGAAAGAGAAGCAGCGTAATATTTTTGGTATTTCAGCAGGCGTTTGCGTGCTTGCCGGCGGTGTGACGTTTTTCTTTTAGGAGGTAGGTATGAAAAAGTATTTTGTTTTGGCAGCAGCGTTTATTTTTTCTTGCACAAGCAAAATAGAAGATCCTGATTCTGTTTTGAGAGAAGGCGGCTATCTCGGCGGAGTTTCCTCTTCAAGCGTAGTCAGCAATCCCGGTCCTGGCCCCGGCGGCGATGTTTCTTCGTCTAGCGTGGGTGGCAATCCTCTTCCTCCTGAGGGTTCATCTTCAAGCGTAGGCGGCACTCCTAGTCCCCCTCCTGGTTCCTCGTCTAGCGCGGGTGGCAGTCCTAGTCCAAACGTAAGTTCATCTTCAAGCGTGGCTGGCGGTTCTAGCCCTAGTGGGGTTTCTTCGTCTAGCGCGGGTGCACGTGAACCTTATGATGTACTTAGCGATATACATTTTGAGAATGATATTGGGAAAAGTGCTTCGTCCTGGACTAGACAAACTGTTAAAAATGGTTCTATAAGATGGTTACAAAATAGTAGCAGCTCTGGTTATTATGTAAGGTTCAGTCCTGGCAGCCAAGATACTGCAGACTGGCATACGCAGTTAAAGCAAAAAATAAATTATGAATTTGCCTTTTCTTATACCCTTGACGTTGTTGGAAAAGCCAACAATGCTATTACCGGGAATATTATGTTTGCGATTATAAGGTGTTGGGGCGATAACCTTGAATCCTGTGGTGATGATGCTATGAATTTTGAGACACCCTTTAATTTAACTCTCAGAACTTACAGATATAATTGGAATAATTGTAAAAATAAGGAATATGCAAATGCCTCATTTGTGGCGAGCGCCGGTTTCGCCAGAGAGTCGTTTGATATATATTCTATTTCAATTTCAGCAGTACCTTGTAGTACAACGAATCCTTGTTGCGGGATCGGGATACAGTGATGTTGCTAATGGCGAATACGGTAAACTTCTTCTATGGTATCGTTATAGCGATTATCCATTTATGAGAATATAGAAAAATTTTGTAATTTCCAAACGTGCTATCCATAACAGTCAACAAACACAATGCCGGACAAAGGCTAGACCGCTTTTTGCGCAAGGCTTTTCCGGCTGCACCACTCGGTTTGCTGTTTGCAGTTATACGCAAAAAGAAAGTGAGGGTGAATGGGGTAGTGGGGAAAGCCGCTCAAATGCTGTGCGAAAACGATGCTGTGCAGATTTATGAGAATTTGCCGCAAGTTCAAAAGAAAATTACTTTTGAGCAGGCAAAAACTTATGCAAAAGAAAAGCTGTGTTTTGTTTTTCAAAATTCCGATTTTGCAATTCTCAACAAACCTTGCGGCATTGCAAGCCAATCTGGAAGCGGTGTTAAAGAAAATGAATGTTTGGTTGGAATGCTTGAAATTTGGGCGCAGGAACAGGGCATTGATTTTAAGCCAGCTCTTGTGCATCGCTTGGATAAGGAGACATCGGGATTGCTCATAGCGGCTCTTTCTGGGCAGGCAGCACGTGAGTTTGGGAATATTATAAGAGAGAGGAAAATAAAGAAAGAATATTTAGCTTTGGTGAAAGGACATTTGCCGCAAAAAAAAGGAAAGATAAGTGTGCAACTCCCAGGCGATGATAGAATTTCCGAAACTAACTGGGTTGTGGAGAAAAAATTTGAGGAATGCGATTTGGTGCGTGTGGGTTTGGAAACTGGGCATAAACATCAAATAAGAATCAGCTTTGCGCAACAAGGGCATCCGCTTTTGGGTGATACAAGATATGGGGATTTTGCTTTTAATAGAAAAATGAAAAAAGAGTTCGGGCTTTCAAGGCTTTTTTTGCACGCTGCGCTTTTGGAGTTCAGTTGGAAGGGGGAGAGGATAAAGGTGGAGGCGGCTTTGCCAGATGAGTTGGAGAAGTTTTTAGCGTGCATCTTTCACGCAACGCAATGAAGATAAATGGTCTTTTTTCTTTTGGTATTCCCTTTTCACAGAATCGTAGCCAAAAGACATCAAACGTCTGTAGGCACTGCTTCTATCGTTTTCGTATGAGTTGTAGTATTCCGTGGCAGTCCACCAATAGCCGTATTCGCCTTCATTAAATGTATAACCGCCGTTGCTATATTTGCCAGTGCCGCGATAGTAAGCTGTGCCATCGTTTTGAATAAGAACATTTGCGCTATTGCAATTGAAACAGTAACCGCCCGGGATAGCCGCAAAACCAAATTCGTCTGTGCCGTTGCCAGATTCTATATGGCTACCGTCACCGTAATAGTCATAAGAACTCCAGCCGCTCTTTGCCTTTAATTTTGTGCCAGCTTTATAACTTTCATAGCACGTACTTATGTCTGGGCTGGTGCAAATAAAATCGCCAACGTAATCCACCAATTCAGCCCATTCATTATCACTTGGCACGTGCCAACCATCGGGGCAAATGCCTTTCACTCCGCTGGGATTTTTATTAGAGCTTGCACCGCCAGCCATAATAGTCGTCCAATCATACAACCTGCCATACTTAGCGCAAGCTGCTTGCCATTCTTTTTCCAAGTATCGATAATCTTCTTGACCTCCACTTGGCGTTCCAATTTTTATAGCGCCGCCTTCGCCATAGCATTTGCTGCCTATACCTGCATTTGGAACATCATAATTCAAATTCTCCGCCATCCAAGTTTTTGTGCCTATTGTAACGGTTTTATATGTTTTGCCATCTCTGGAATCAATAAGGTTATCGCTATATATTATAATGCTAGACGAGCTTGATGCTGTAATAGACGAGCTTGATACTGTGCTTGGCGAGCTTGATGCTGTAATAGACGAACTTGATACTGTGCTTGGCGAGCTTGATGCTGTAATAGACGAGCTTGATACTGTGCTTGGCGAGCTTGATGCTGTAATAGACGAGCTTGATACTGTGCTTGGCGAGCTTGATGCTGTAATAGACGAGCTTGATACTGTGCTTGGCGAACTTGATATAGTGTTTGCTGAACTCGAAGAAATATTTTCCAATATTGAACTGCTACTTTGTTCTTCGGAATCACTAGAAGACGAACTTACGCTTTCTACCCCATCTGGAAATTTCAATGAACAAGAAATGACAGACTGAACCCCAATTCCCCAGATTATTGGGATTAGCAAGATATAATGGAATACAATCTTCATTTGAAATAAAATAGAAAATCAAAGTTAGAAGAAACGGAATATATAACCAATGCCGAGACCAGCCCTGAACGAAGTTAGCACTAAGTCACTGCCATTCCTATTGTATGGAATTCCGTCATCATAATAACGCCACACTCGCCAGCCACCAATGTAAAATGGAATCCCAAGCTCTGAATAAACCAAAAACCTTTTTAAAAAAAGAAATTGATAACCGCCGCCGGTATTAATTTCCCACATATTTCCTACATAGGAATTTAACAAGTGGTGGCTTTGGAAAACATAAGGTCCCTTGTCGCCTAAAAAATGATATGAGCCTGCAATGCCAAAGTCGGTATAGTTTGAGAATGGACCGCCCCAAATAAAACCAAAAGATAAAGTAGATACGGGTGAATATCTAATACCTGCAACTCCTTTATTTGGCGAAAAATATCCCAAATCAATTTCAAAACCGCTATCGCTAAAAGCCGTGCCTGAGAAGAGCAGCACGAATATAATTGCAAGTAGCGGATTTTTCATGGCTTAACAATCTGCTCCGCCAATGCAGCCTGGCGGTGGTACAGTATCGATTGTGGACCTGTATTTATCTTTAAAATACTGCGGGCATGGTATTTCCTTATAAAGAACTGTGGGATTATCCGCTGCCATATACCAGTCTGCGTGCCACAGGCAACCCTTTAAGAGAAGACCGTTTGGATCATTTTGAATATTGCTAAAAACTGCTCTGCATTTTTTTCTCAGGCAAGCTTGCCATTCTTCTAAAGTAGCATTCCAGCCAGCATCCCTTAATTCTTGTACTCCAGTAACTCCATCTTCCCAAAAACAGGAAGTTAATAGACCTCCATTTCTATGCCCTCTATTTGTTTCCAATAGGCTTTTCCCAAGTTGCTGGGAAAAACAATCAAAAGCACCTGTGCCGCCACCCGGAATCATAATATCAAATTGACCGCTGCCAACATCGTGACCGGTGTTGCTCGCCATAATTATTAAGGTTTTTCCTTTAAGAGCCGAATGAGTTACTCTTGGAGCTGCCGGGTGAGGGTCCCAACCGCCATCAAATTGTATTTGAAAGCATTTGCCACATGATTTTTCACCACCTGGAGTAGCTCCAAATGCGTAAGCAAGGGTATCGTTTATTGCAACAGGGATCAAATCAAAACAAGTGTGAGCACCGTCTTTGTTAGGGTCTTTGGGGAACTGAGGGTTTCTGAGTAAATGTTCTCGATAAGTTACGCTCTCCCTAAAAAGCTGCCTCAGGTCATTGGTCGAGGATTCTTTTGCGCATTGAGTGCCCATATATCTTGGTGGGTTCCATGGGTCAGTGGGGCTTGTGCGCGGGTCTAAAAAATAAGTAGGCATTTCTCTATTGTACATATCACAATTTCTGGCAATAACATAAGGAACGGGATTTTTCCCATCCCAAATGTTTGAGGGCCAAGAACAAGTGGGTTTGCAACCATCCCAATAGCGGCTTGCCCAACCCTTTTGAACGCCAGGTCCACCAGGTTCAATAGGAGGAATGTTTTCCAAAGGTATTCCAGATGGAGAGGAATATATTGGCAGTGTACTGGAACTTGAACTTAAGCTTGAGCTTGAGCTTGAGCTTGAAATAAGACTTGAGCTTGAAATAAGACTTGAACTTGAAACAAGGCTTGAGCTTGAGATTGAACTGGATGATAATATTTCTTGGCTTGAAGATGATATCGTTTGGCTTGAAGATGATATCGTTTGGCTTGAGCTAGAAACTTTGCTTGAACTGGAATGGGTATCATACTCACCCCAATAAACAATCATTAAATTGAGTTTATTGTCATCGCCGCATCCCAGCACAAAAATTGATGCTAAACTAGTCACAAGCAAAAACAAACGCATAGTTATCCCTCAAAAGGAAATATATATACTAATATAGTAAATGTTGTTCATTTTTCTAAATTCCTCCCATGACTGATTTCCATCAAACCGATGAGCCGCAAGGCGGCGAAACCATAGCCATTATTTCTACGAACAAGGGGCAAATGAAAATTCGCTTGTTTCCAGAGCTTGTGGGTGGAGCTGCGGAGAATTTTATTGAGCTTGCGAGGCAAGGTAAATACAACAATGTTCCTTTCCACAGGGTTATAAAAGATTTTATGATTCAAGGTGGCGATTTTACAAATAAAAACGGCACCGGAGGTCACGCAGCCTCTGGCGAAGGCGAGAGCATAGGCGATGTTTACCACCCTAGCCTGAGGCATATTAGAGGTGCTCTTTCTTGGGCAAAAACCAGTGCGCCAAATTCCATAGGCAGCCAGTTTTTTATTGTTCACGGAGAAAACGGAGCGCACTTTCTAGACCATCCTCCAGGCGGGCATTCCCACGAAGGCTACACCGTTTTTGGGCAGCTTTACGAGGGTTTTGGAACCTTGGACTCCATTGCAGAGTCAAAAACCGATAGGAGAGACAAGCCAAAAGAAGAAATTATCATTGAGAGTGTGGAAATTACTACTTTACCTCCTATGAAAACCGTATATAATTTTAGCGCAGGTCCCAGCATTCTCCCTAAGCAAGCAACAGAAGAAGCAAAAGCGGCAATTACAGATTTCGCAGGTACCGGAGTAGGTATTCTGGAAATAAGCCACCGCACCAAGCACGTAGAGGGAATGGTTGCAGAAACAGAATCTCTCTTGAAAGAATTGCTCTCAATACCAGCAGGTTATGAGATTTTATTCTTGGGTGGCGGCGCATCGCTTCAATTCTGCATGGTTCCAATAAATTTGCTCGGCGCAAATGCCGTTGCAGACTACACAGACACAGGCCTTTGGGCAAGCAAGGCTCTAAAAGAGGCAAAAAAATTCGGCAAGGTAAATGTGGTTTGCTCTTCCAAAGACTCCACATACAACCACATACCCAAAACCTTTGAGCAAACACCAGGCGCAACTTATTTGCACGTAACGAGCAACAATACCATTTACGGAACGCAATGGAAGGAATTTCCAAAAGCAAATACGTATTTGGTCAGCGATATGAGTTCGGATATTTTGAGCCGTCCAATAGATGTTTCAAAATTTGGGCTTATATTTGCAGGCGCGCAAAAAAATATGGGACCTGCTGGTGTTGCAACAGTTATAATTAGGAGCGATATTTTGGGCAAGGTGGAACGCGATATTCCAACAATGCTGGATTACCGCACTCACATTCCAGAAAAGAGCATGTTCAACACCCCGCCAGTGTTTTCTATTTATGTTATGAACAGAGTTTTGCATTGGCTAAAAAATCTCGGTGGCGTTTCCGCAATGGAAAAAATAAATGCCAAAAAATCCGCCTTGCTTTACGATGTTCTGGATAACTCAAAACTATTCAAAGGCACTGCCGCAAAAGAAGACCGCTCAACAATGAATATTCCTTTTGTGTTCAGGGAAGACGTTGTTGCCGCAGATAAAAAAGAGTCGCTGGAAAAAGACTTTTTGAAAGCCGCTGTGGAAAAAGGCTTGGAGCAGTTAAAAGGTCACCGTTCAGTTGGCGGCTTTAGAGCAAGCATTTACAACGCTATGCCGATTGAAGGCGTTGAGACTTTGGTTGCTTTTATGGCTGAGTTTGAGAAAGCAACTTTAAAATAATCTCATACTCCTCTTCATTGGGAGCAAAATCACCTGCATTTTCTCGCAGAGCCTGTTCCAACTCAGGTCTTGTGAACCAAATGATTTTTTGTACTTCGCTTTCCTGAATTTTCAGCATAAGTTTTTCGTTTTCGGTTATTTTCGCTATAAAAAAACTTTGTATTTCTCTATCAACATCGCCATTTGGCATAGTATGTTCGCTGGCAGAATCGTTTATATATTCCAATCTATTTTCTTCAAGTTTCAAACCAAGTTCTTCTTCTAGTTCTCTGAGTGCTGCTGTTATTATTTTTTCTCCGGAGCTTATGTGCCCCGCCGCGCTTACGTCTAATTTATTTGGGAATGATTCTTTATCCATAGACCTCAACTGGAAAAGAGTGCGTTTGTCAAAATCAAAAATTTGCACGTGCACTGTTCTGTGCCACAATTTGTTTTTGTGGATTTCGCTTCGCGGCAATTTTTGCCCTGTGTAGTTGCCGCTCTGGTCGCACACGTCTATTATTTCTTGCATATTGCAGGAAGATAGTAAAACAATTTTCTATATTAAACAAAAATTTCGGAATATAGCTCAGCCTGGTAGAGCGTCTGCTTCGGGAGCAGAAGGTCGTGAGTTCGAATCTCGCTATTCCGAGTTGATGACTATCGTGTTGACAGTAATTCAATCCTCTTGTTTATGTTCTTTTTTGCACCTGTTATTTCGCCATAAGTACGAATAATCCTGCAAGCCTCTATTGATCTCTTTATTATATCCAAATATTCTTTTTCAGGTATTTGTAAAAAAATCTATATTTATACTAAAAAGATGACTGAATACCAATATTTAGAGTTTTACAATTATTTTGGAAAGTTTCGAGAGCTTTCCGTGCAAGGTCTTTTTTGTTTTAATCACATAGGAGTTGAACAATATGAAAAATAAGGAAGATATGAAAATTATAGGTCTTGATTTTGGGACAACCAATAGCACAATCAGCTATTTTAATGAAGAATCTAAAAAGTTGGAGAGTTTTAAGGCTAACGCAAGAAATTCCGATTATATACCGACTATCGTTGCATATAACAAAGATGAGAATTACGAGGTTTCCATAGGATATAGCGCAAAATCAAACCTAACTAAGAAAGATTTTGAAGCTTATGAACACTTCAAACTTCTCCTTGGAAAGAACGCTGATAAAACAATTGAAGGAAAAGCAAAGACCCCAACTGAAGTAACGCAGGATTTTATAAAGAAACTTTTAGATGAATATAAAATCAGCCAGAATATGAAAATTACAGACAAACTAGATGGTGTTGTGATGACTGTACCTGAAACTTGGTTTAGAGAAGATAGCAATAGAACAGCTAGAGAAAATATAGAGGGAATATTTAAGAATCTTGGCTATAGTGATTCTGTGTTTAAATTAGAAAGCGAGCCAGTTGGTGCTGCCACATATTTTTGCTGGTCATATAAAGAAAAACAAAAGAAGGAATATATAGGATATATAACTGTTATAGACTATGGTGGCGGAACCCTAGACGTTACTCTATGTAGAGCAGATAGCGGAAAAATAGAAATATTGGAACGTTGCGGCTATGGCGAGTATAATGAAACTAATGGCTGTGCTGGCGTTGCTTTTGATGAGGCGGTTATTGAAAAACTTATTGGCGATAAAAAACTTCAATTTAAAAAAGGCGACTCAAAATTTATAAAAATACGCAACAGATTTGAGGATATGAAGATCATAGAGTGCGAAAAAATAACTAAATTCCTGAAAAACTATTATTATGACCCCGACCTTGTTGAAGGTAAAAAGATTTTTTCGTTGGAATATAACGATGAAGAAGACACTTTGGATGTTTGTTGCGAAGATTTAGCACAATGTTTTGACAAGGTAAATGCGCTTAAACTTAAAGAATCGCTGGAACAGATAAAGCAATATTTCCAAAAACATAAAGTTGATAGCAAATCGCCGGAGTGTTTTAAAGTGCTACTTGTAGGCGGATTCAGTAATTTCTATGCGGTAGAAAATGAAGTGAGAAAATCTTTTGATGCAGAATCTATAGATATTGATATAAGATTTGACCAACCCTTTGAGAAAAGAGACAGGGCTTTAGCAATATCAAAGGGAGCGGCTTTAATTGCAGCAGGAGAGTTTGATATAGTGCATACTTGCACAAATAGTTATGGTTATGTAATATTTGGAACCAAGGAATCTGATGAATTAGTTCCAATTTATATACCAGTTATAGAAAAAGGAACAGATATAAAAAAGCTTAACGAACCTATATTTGCAGATAGAAAAGAGCCCTTTAGAGGTAAAGAAGGCAAACTCAGTATATTCATAGACGATGGGCGTCCTGATAACATAGGTAGAAAAAAGTACGAGTTGGATGAATCCGTAAAGGAATTATTTCCGAACGTAGATGACAATGATAGTGATAAGTGGTATCAAATAGGGTTTTCTGTAAGCAAGAGTCAAATTCCAACTATACATATAAGAGACAAGCATGGCTTGGTAACTCCAACTTCGTTGAATAAACTTATTGAAAAAATAGGGAGATAAATATGAACAAAAAAAAAGAATTGTTTGAGCATCTGGAAAGCAACGAGATTAAAGCGATTAAAGAATCCACTGATGATAAAGACTTAAATATGGTGCTGTTGAAAACCGTAGATTATTTGATGAGAAATGCATACGAATTAAGTATTAACACACTTAGCTCATATGACGAAATGGAGATTGATTGGATTTTTGCAGCTTTTGGAAAAGTTGCTCAAAAAACCTGTGAATTTTATCAAGCATCAAAAAAGCATTTAGATCCTGCGGTTTTGAATGAAAAAATTATGCAGAAGTTGGAAATTACAACCCAAGAAGTAACAAGAGTAAAGGCTTTAATGGAATCCATTGAGAAAAATAATACAGATTTACTGAAAAAACAAGAAGAGCTAAATGAAAAAGATGAAGCATATAAAAAAATGGAAGAAAATATTATCCGATTAAAGAAAATTGAAGAGACAATAACAGAAGAGGCATTTAATAAGCTAAAACAAGAGCATACGGAGCTGGATTTGCATTTGGGGGAAAACAGCATAATAGCTGTTAAATTAAAAGAGTACGGCATTTCAAGGATTGACGATTTTTCAACTGAAATGGATAATCTTAAAAATGGTGTAAAGAACGAACTTGCTCGCTTTGACAATATAATTAAAAAGGTTATTGAAAAATTGGAAGAAGAAAAAATAGATATAGGCAGGAGGAACAAGACATCACAATAAAACTATATATGACGGTTGCCAGCACTCAGTCTTTGGGTCCTTATAATCGATTTGCAATTTGGGTACAAGGCTGCTTAAAGCGGTGCTCTGGTTGTATTTCAAAGGAATCACAGCCTCTTGACGGCGGCTATAAAGCAGAAACAACAGATTTGGCAGCAAATATCATAAATACCCCAGATATTGAGGGCATAACAATAAGCGGTGGCGAACCTTTTTTGCAATCCGAAGCATTGGTGGATTTGGTGAATATGGTCAAAACAAAAAAGGATATGGGCGTAATAGTTTATACAGGGCATAATTTTGAAGAAATTGAGGAAAATGAATTGACAAAGCTCTGCGATATTGTTATAGACGGTGCTTACATAGAGGAATTAAACGATGATTTAAGCCTACGTGGATCGTCTAATCAAAACGTACGTTTTATAACGAAAAGGTACGAAAATGTGGCAAAAAGCCTATATGGAGTAAAAGGCAGAAAAATTGAATTGCATTTCAAGGAAGGAGAAACAACAATGGTGGGCATCCCTGATAAAAATAGTTTGTCGGCTTTACAAAACAGAACATCAACAGGAGGAATAGGAAAATGAGCGGAATCAAAGACGTGCCAGTGACAATTACTCGTTCCCAATGGGACAATATGGTAAATAACGCAAGACGTGCAGAAGAAACAGCACAGCAAGCACAGCAAAGGCAGCGTACAGCAGACAATGCCTTAAACGAGGCAAAAGCAAAAATTGAGAATTTGAACCGAACCTTGAACAGAGAAATTTCTGGTTTGAATGAGGAAATGAGGCAAATGGCAAACGAGCAAAATAGGCGTTTGAATGAACAAGCGAGAAATTTCAACGAGGCAATGGGCGATTTAAAGGTCAATTTAGAGGCTCAAATTAACAATGTTCAAAAAAATATTCAAGCGAAAGAAAATAATCACCGTAAGCTGGCAGAGTTTTGGATTAGCCAAACGAAAATATTTTTTACAGATATTGAGCAATACAGGCACGACCTTTTTACTCCTAATAAACTTCAAAAACTAAGGGCTGAGTTGGCTCAAACATCTTCGGATATGCAGAGTGAATCATTTCAATCTGCGATTTCTTCGGCAAGAAATGTGTTTAACCAGACGGCGGAACTGAAAGAGATAGTTGTAAACGCAGAAATAGAATGGAATTTTTACTACAAAAAATTCCAAGAGACATTAGCAGATACAAGGTCAAATATGAATTACCGCAAAACTATGCAATTTACTTTTGCCACAGAAGATGGCGAAGAAAAAGTTGATGCAAACATAAATTATTGGACAGACAAAGCATTGGACAGCATAGAAGAAAAATTGGTTCAAATTGAGCAAAAGGCGGCAAACCCAAATGAAATATCAACGGATAAACTCAAAGAAATGACGGCAGAACTCAAGCAAATCAATGCTGAAATGGAAAATGCCGAGGCAAAAGCAAAAGAAGCTCTTATTTCATCGCAATTCCGTGCGGAAATGGCCAGCAAACTAGGGGAAGTACTAATAGCTCAAGGTTGGACTTGTGATGGCAGTACTTATGAAGGCGGGGAACAAAATGGAAAAGTTCACGTTAAACTCTCGGACATTAAAGGTAACGAGATTGTTGCTGTGATAACACCTGATGAAAATTTGACGAATAATGTTGAGATAAATTTCTTTAACATAGATAATGACGAAGGATTCAGGAAAACGCAGCTTAAAAGCATACAAAATTCTTTAAAGGAAGATGGTGGTTTGAATATCGGAGAACCTGTTTGCCGCAAAGGATATGAAGCCAAAATTTCTGATAACCATGCAATTAAAAATATTGAAGCAACGGCGGCAAAAAAAGTTCAAGCAGCGAGAAATTAAGGGAATATGAAATATGAAAAGCTATTTTAATGTTGACGAAAATATTCAGAATAGATTTTTCTTTATTTTTGGCAATACCAATGATTGTTTTTGCGATAACAATTTTATTGATATGGACTTGAAATATACACTAAACAAACATTTGAAAGATTGCGGATATAAACGCATAGTTTTTTATGGCAAAGATGAGAAAATACATTTCTATGACGATGAATCTTCCAATATGAAGAAAAAAACGCAGGAAAAAACCGAAGCTAATCCAGCAAAAAAAACTCCTATGTTACTCAAAAGCCCACTCAAAAGCAGAATGGCGACATCTTCTGCCAAGCACTCCGATAAGCCTACCGCTACCGAAACTGCCGATGTTCTTCATTTTGGGGGAATGACCGAAGTGGATGCGTTTAACTGGATTGATACCTGCATGAAAGATAAAAACATTAAAACTGCGGTTGTAATTAAAAATGCGGATGATTTTATCACCTATTTTGGAGATGTTGAAGTTAATATGCGGAACAAAGTGCTTGATTCATTTAATAAATATGATGGATTGGGATTCACGAATTCAAATATTATGCTTTTTATTTTTCCCTCGCAAACCACAGCATCTGAACATAACGCAAATAGGGCAACTGTATGGGAGACCTTTTTCAAGCCGAAATTAGAAAAGAAGAAATTAACGGAAATTCATATAGCTTCTCCAGCGGTTGGAGAAATTCGAAACGCAATCAATTATTTTAGGTTGAAATACGGCTTACAGGTTGATTTTACAAGTATAGACACAATTTCAAGGAGAATAGCAAGAGAATTCTGCAAGGATAAGCGACCATTGGAATGGCTTATGGCAAAGCTGAAAAACATTGTTGAAAATCGCCAAGTTCTTGACATTGAAAGATGTGATGAAATGCTTAAAAAAAAGGGCAATGAAACTGCCATACAGAAGCTGAATAAACTTATAGGTATGGAGGAAGTAAAAAAAGAAGTAAAAGCATTAAATAATATATTAAAAAATCATAATGAAAAAAATCCATCAGAGGTCAGTAAATATACAGATTTTAGATCTAGATTAATACCACCAATGCCATTTGATAAGAAAAAATATAATATGCATTATATCTTAACAGGTAATCCTGGTACTGGAAAAACGACAGTAGCTAATTATTTAGGTGAGATTTACTATGAATTAGGTTATTTAGAAAGTGGGCATACTGTTAAAGTAACTCGTGATGATTTGGTTGCTGGTTATATGGGGCAAACAGCAATTAAAACAAAACAAAAAATTGAAGAAGCAATGGGCGGAGTTTTATTTATAGATGAGGCTTATTCTTTGGCAAAAGGAGGCGAGGGAGATTTTGGTCAAGAGTCAATTGATACATTAGTCGAGGCAATGACTGACAGAAACGGACTCTTTGCAGTTGTTGTAGCCGGATATCCGAAAGAAATGGATGATTTTTTGAATAAAAATCCAGGTCTAAAAGACAGATTTGAAAATAAATTGCACATTGAAGATTATACTCCTTCTGAACTTTTAAATATATTCAATATGAATATGAAGAGGAATAATTTTTTACCTAGCGAAAATCTTTCTAACATTATTACTGATTTTCTCGAAAATTGGTATAAAACCAGAGATAAAAATTGGAGCAATGCTCGCGGTGTAGAAAAATTGATTAATCGCATGGAGAAAAATTGGAGTTTGCGTGACAACGGCGAAAAGACTGAGGATGGTATGATTATTTTGGATAAAATTGATATTCCAAGTGACTTGCAGCAATACTGCAAGGCTTCACAAGAAACAAAAGAAGATGCGATGATAAAATTAAAAACGCTCACAGGTTTAGCCAGCGTGAAAGAGAGGATTGCAAAGCTGAAACGCAGAATCCAGTTTGAGGGCGCATCTGAACCTGGTCATTATGTCTTTGCTGGAAACCCCGGCACAGGAAAGACGACTGTTGCAAGGCTTTTAGGCGATATACTGCGTGAAGAAGGCGTTTTAAGACGTGGGCACATAGTTGAGGTTCTTCGTCAAGATTTGGTAGCTGGGTATGTTGGTCAAACTGCGATACAGACAACGAAAAAACTTGAAGAAGCTCTAGACGGAATATTTTTCCTTGACGAGGCTTATACTTTGAATGAGGGCAGCGACAAAGAAGGCAGTTTTGGAAAGGAAGCCATAGACACAATTTTGGCGTTTATAGAAAATAACCGCAAACGTATATGCGCAATATTTGCAGGCTATACAGGGGATATGGAAAAATTCATACAAACCAACGCAGGATTAACAAGCAGAATTTCCGATACCATTATTTTTGACGATTATGACACAAATGAAATGGTGGAAATTCTGCATAATTTTGCAGGAGATTTTGTTTTCACGCCTGAATTTACTCAAAAATCCAAGCAAGTTTTTGACTATTGGCTTGCGAATAAAGACCGAAATTTCGGCAATGCCAGAGATGTGAGAAAGTATTTCAGCGAGTGCAAGGATGCTTTATACGAGCGGATTAGCAGAGAATATGAGGATAGTTCTAGCGTACCAAAAGAGGTCAAAAAAACTTTAACCGGACAGGATATTCCGCTTAAATATTCGTCTATTGTGGGAGATTCTGCAAATGTGTGAAACGTGTGTCGTATGCAGACAAGGCAAAGGACCAGAAAAATGCGAAGTGTGCGGGTTTTCGGATGATGGGTTTATAAATAGAAGCTTTCCAATACGTGAAGATGCCGAGAATTGGCTTGAAACGATTGTGAAGCCGTATCGTGCGCAATGGGAAAAAGCAGAGTTGTTGGCACAGCTTGAGGAAGCAAAGAAACAGAAAGCAGAATTATTGGCTCAACTTGAAGCAGCAAAATCCAACGCCGTTCTCTACCAACCGCCAGCTTCTAATACATTCACCGACCCTAGAGACGGCAAGGTGTATAGAACCGTAAAAATAGGCAATCAAGTATGGATGGCGGAGAATTTGAATTTTGAAACAAAAGTGAGAGGTATATTTGGAATTTCTCGTTCTGAAGGCAGTAGAGGTTACAATGATCCGAAGAACGCTAATAAATACGGGAGGCTTTATAACTGGGACACCACTAATCAAGCCTGCCCTCCTGGTTGGCATTTGCCAAGCAAAGAGGAATGGCAAACTCTTGTAAATTTTGTCGGCGGTGAAAAAATTGCAGAAAAGAAGCTTAAAGCCAAAAGCGGATGGACATATGCCTCGCTGGCTCAGGGTCGTACTATAAATAGCAGTGGTACTGATGATTTTGGTTTTTCTGCCCTGCCGTGCGGTTTCGGCCGTCCAGTGGGTTCCGACTATGTCGGCTACGGAGGCTTTTGGTGGAGTAGTTCTTCGGAATATATTTGCATTGATCCCTTTGAGATTAACTATGGCCGCGGTGCTAAGGGTTTCTTTTACAGCGTTCGTTGCTTGCAAAACTGAACATGAATTACACTATGTAGTAACGAATCTTGTAAAAATTATTTCCTAATTTTGTCAGAATAAACAAAAATAGGAAAAGGAAGTTAAATAAATGAGCGAAACATGTGCAGTATGCAAAAAAGGCAAAGGACCAGAAAAATGTGAAGTATGCGGATTTTCGGACAATGGGTTTATAAATAGACAATTTCCAATACCCGAAGATGCTAAGAACTGGATTGAAACTGTGGTGAAACCTTATCGCCTGCAATGGGAAAATACAGATTTGCGGACACAGCTTGAAGCAGCAAAGAAACGGGAAGCAGAATTGCTGGCACAGCTTGAAGCGGCAAAATCCAACGCCGTTCTCCACTCACCGTCAGCTCCCAACACATTCACCGACCCTAGAGACGGCAAGGTGTATAGAACCGTAAAAATAGGCGAGCAAGTATGGATGGCGGAGAATTTGGCATTTGTAGCCGAAGGTAGCCAATGCTATGACAATGATGAAAGCAATGGCAAAAAATATGGCAGGCTTTATAATTGGGACACTGCTATGATAGTTTGTCCAAAAGGCTGGCATTTGCCAAGCGATAAGGAATGGCAAATCCTTGTAGATTTTGCTGGCGGTGAAAAAATTGCTGGTAAGAAGCTCAAATCAAAAATCGGCTGGAATAAAAATGGCAACGGTACAGATGATTTTGGTTTTTCGGCTCTGCCGGGCGGCTATGGCGGTTCAGATGGCAGTTGTTTCTACGATGTCGGTGACAGCGGCTATTGGTGGAGTTCATCCTTAGAGTTGGAGAGCAATGCTAACTACGCTTACTACCGGAGTATGGACTACGACTACGAGAGTGTCCACTGGCTCATTAACTATAAGAGCTACAGATTGTTTAGTGTTCGTTGTCTCCAAGACTGAGCAAAAATTATTTCCTAGTTTTGTCAAGATAAACAAAGATTGGAAAAGGAAGTTAAGCAAATGGGTGAAACGTGTGCAGTATGCAAAAAAGGTCAGGGACCGGAAAAATGCGAAGTGTGCGGATTTTCGGACAATGGGTTTATAAATAGACAATTTCCAATTCCCGAAGATGCTAAGAACTGGATTGAAACAGTGGTGAAACCTTATCGCCTGCAATGGGAAGCAAAGCAGCGGGAAGCGGAATTGTTGGCGCAACTTGAGGCATCAAAGAAACGGGAAGCGGAGTTGTTAGCACAAGTGGAAGCATTAAGATCCAGTACTTTCACAGATCCCAGAGATGGTTATGTTTACAAAACCGTAAAGATAGGCAATCAAGTATGGATGGCGGAGAATCTGGCTTATAATGCTGAAGGTAGCAAATGCTATGAAAAAAAATACGGTAGGCTTTATGATTGGGAAACGGCTATGAAAGTCTCTCCTCCAAATTGGCATTTACCAAGTGTAGAGGAATGGCAAGTTCTTGTGAATTTTGCTGGTGGTCAAAATGTTGCTGGAAAAAAACTCAAAGCCAAAAGTAGCAGGGATAAAGATGGCAATGGTACTGATGATTTTGGTTTTGCGGCTCTGCTGGGCGGCTACAGATTTTCTGGTGGCGATTTCTATTCTCTTGGTGACCAAAGTATATGGTGGACTGCTTCTGAAAAAAATGCTGACACGGCATGTGGCTGGGGTATATTATCAAACAAATTGACCTGTAGATATTTCAATGATAAATTCGTGATGTATAATGTTCGTTGTCTCCAAAATCAAACGCGGTGTAAATTTTGCCAAAAAATTATTTCCTAATTTTGTCATTGTAAACAGAAATTAGAAAGGAAGTTAAATAAATGAGTGAAACGTGTGCGGTATGCAGACAGGGCAAGGGACCGGAAAAATGCGAAGTGTGCGGATTTTCGGATGATGGGTTTATAAATAGAAGCTTTCCAATACGTGAAGATGCCGAGAATTGGCTTGAAACGATTGTGAAGCCGTATCGTGCGCAATGGGAAGCAAAGATGCGAGAAATTATGGCTGGTATTTCTCGTAGAATGGCAGAAAAGTCTGCACAGGAGGCTCTGGAATATATAGAGAATAGAAAAATGTGGGAAAATGAATTTGATGAAAAAGGATTTTTTTTGGGTCTTGTTTTAGGTTTAGTAATTGGCGGATTTCTTTTTCTCTACTGCGGCTCCCTTAGAGGCGAAAAAATATTCGTGTGGCCGTTTGCTGTATTGGTCGGAATGTTGAGTTTGGTGGTATTTGGTGTAAAATTTTGTATAAAAGAAAGAATTATGCTAAAAAAACATCGCTTTGTTAAAGGATTAATTCCTCGCTTTGTAGCATTTATTTGTAGTTTCGTCGGTGCAATAGAGCCCTATTTTGTAGCTCCCTTTTGTATTTATTTTTGTCCGTTAATAATGAATGATATTTTTGTCATAATTAAGAGAGTTTTGAAATAGGAGAAAAAACAATGGTTTGCCCCATATTACCAACCGGATTTCTCTTCTTATATTTTTACCACATTTCTATTACTTTCCTCGCATTCCTTTTTCAATATTTCTTTTAACCAAGCATATTTCTCTTCTTCAATCGTGTCCAAAATATCATTGCATTCAACATATTTCCCTAAATTCCTATATAATTCTGCAATCATTATTTTGTTTTTCGTTTCATTTTTATCCAACATTTCAATTAATGCAATGCAATTTGATTCATATATATCTTTATCTTCTTCAGTTAAAAAAATATCTCTGCCCTCTCGTGTTCTATCATTAAAAAACCCCGCCACAAATTTAATCTCAAAAATTGCTCTTCATCTTTATTACTGTATATTTTAGATTTAATGGCTTCAAAATATTCATTTAGAGATAAAATTTCTGCCACATCAGGGTTTTTCCATTTCTTCATAGAATTAGACCATATATCATATTCTCCTATTATATTTTTTTGATATAACCAAAAAAATGTATTGCATCCTCTACATTTAACAATAAAAGGAAATTCTGGCAACATCGGGTATATTTTTCTTCCATCTGAAAATAATTTCGCCCCAACCATATTTACATACCATAAACTTTTTCTTCTTACAGTTTTTTGGCAATTAGGGCATTTATAAACAAGAGTTGGTCCATTCATAATGTTATCTTAATATAGTAAAAAATTTACTATCTTTCACTATATGCGTGAATTCAACGTAACAGGTCTCTGCATTCCAAGCAAGCATTATATGGCAGATATTTCAGAGAAAATCCGCCAAATTATGGCTATGGTTGAAAAGGGGCAGTATTTCACAATAAACAGAGCTAGGCAATATGGCAAAACCACAACAATAAGACAATTGGAAAAGATTTTATTGGAAAATGGCTATCAGGTAGCTCGAATAAGCTTTGAAGGCATAGGAGACACTCCTTTTGAAAATGAGGATAATTTTTGCCAAAACATAATAAACCAAATATCCAAAGCGATAAACAGAACAAACGCAGAATACGCAAAAACTTGGATAAATGATTCTGTAAAAACATTCATAGAATTATCCTCATTTTTGAATAAAGTTTGCAAAGATAAAAAGGTAGTTTTAATAATAGACGAAACTGACAAAACATCTAACAACCTTGTATTTTTACGATTTATAGGAATGCTTAGAGATAAGTATTTAGAAAGAGGCAATGAAGATTCTGCTACATTCCAAAGCGTTATTTTAGCAGGTGTTTACGACATTAAAAACCTTAAACTCAAAATGATTCAAGCAGGTACGCATCAATTGCAAGATGGCGAAAAACGCATAAACTCCCCTTGGAACATTGCCGTTGAGTTTAAAATTGACATGTCGCTTAACGAAAAAGAAATCGACTCAATGCTTAGGGAATACGAAAATGACCATAAAACAGGAATGGATATAGAAGCTATATCAAAGGAAATTAGAGCTTATACCAATGGCTACCCATACTTGGTTTCAAGAATATGCAAAAGAATAGAAGAAGATTT
>Ga0268262_10002540_pt1 | contig 20955 bp, 20 predicted proteins | sample TergutNc150P3_FD_190354 | JGI IMG/M metagenome (GOLD analysis project Ga0268262, IMG submission 190354) | Nasutitermes corniger P3 segment gut microbial community from laboratory colony in Florida, USA - Nc150 P3 (SPAdes) (version 2) | ecosystem: Host-associated > Arthropoda: Insects >... | reverse complement strand
TTGCCTGTTGCCTGTTGCCTGTTGCCTGTTGCCTGTTGCCTGTTGCCTGTTGCCTGTTGCCTGTTGCCTGTTGCCTGTTGCCTGTTGCCTGTTGCCTAGATCACTGCTTAAAATTGCCTTTGGCAATTTTAAGCTTATAAAAAATGCCGTTGGTATTTTTTGCGTTGGGGTTTGCGGAATTAAGTTAAAAGGGGCGGTTTTGCTCATATGAAAAAATATATTGTCATAGTGAGTGCTTTTTTGGGTCATTGTGAGTAGATTACCACTTTTTAATGAAAGTTACAAGTATTTTACATAATAATAGCGAAATTAACAAAAAATAGGTTAAAATGCCTTTTTTGGGTGAAAATAGTGAAGAAAGGCAGCCGCCTTACAGCGGCAATTAAGAAAGGAGCGCATATTTTTATATTATTTCCGTTTCATTAATTACTTCATACTTTAGATTTATATATGATTGATTCAATTTTTTAATTTCAATTAATTTTAATGCTTTTATTTTTTTTAAGTCGTCGAATGTTTGTAATGAATCTCCGTCAATTAATGTAGAAGTATCTTTTCCGCCAATTAATGCAGGCGCTATAACTATTGATAATTTATCTATCAATTTTTTCCTTAATAAAATTGAATTTAATGTTCCTCCGGTTTGAATTGTCATTGATTTTATGCCATGTTTATTTTTTAATTTATCAAATAAATCCACAAAATCAATCTTATTTTCATAATAAATAATACACAAATTTTCATTGTCTTTATATTGAAATGCAGGATGATTTTTATTGTTTGTAACAAGATAAAATACTTTTGACAATTTTATAAAATATTCAACACCTATATTATTCAAATGAGGTTTATTGTCTATAATTATAAAACTTACGTCAATTTTGGAAACATTTTCTTTTTTATTATTACAACCAACCTTTTCCATTACCCTTCCGCTATTCATTGAAAAGAGATCTGTTGTTTTTTCTATGTCATAATATTGCTTTAAACCATCTTTTATTCCCATAATTTTTGGGAAATCCTTATCTACATCTCGATCATCAATACTTCCGGTAGATATTTTTCCATCAACGGATATAAGCATAAATAGTGTAGTTACCGGTTTTTCCATAAAATTTCCCTATCCTCTTTATTATTTTATTTTTGGCGCGTTTACCATTTTTGTTTTTTCAACAGTTAATGCACAGCATCTAAATATGTTAACCAAGAATATTCAAAAACATTTAATTTGTCAATGAAACTTAAGTTCTTAAAACGGCAACTTAGGTCTTATTTTAGGCAAGTCAGAAATAATTAGCTTGAGATAAAATAAAACTTAAAAAATAGGATAGTCCAATTATATCCGGGTAGGCGCTTCAAAATCATCAATATCGTTTAAAGCATCTATATCCGGTTTTTCATCTTCTTTTTCATTTTTTACTTCCGCTTTATCTTCTTCTTTTTTTTCTTTTATGTGTACAACATGATATTTCCTTTCCAGAAAATGTGTCATATGTCTTATAAATTCTTCAAACTCTCTTTCATTCATCCTTTCAATTTTTTCTTTTTCTTCTTCTCCCTTTCCCTTTACCGTAAAACCAAATGCAAAGTGGTTTGACAATTCATCTTTCTCTGTTAGTTCTTTATTATATACATTTATTTCTGTGAATTCACTTCCCCCCTCTTTGTACTCTAATAATCTTACTGTATACTTTTTCTTTATAATTACAGCCGCTTCTTCATATATTCTTTCACTCATATTTTTTCTCCTGCAATTTAATATAACACACCCTTTAACGTACACGCAATAGCCGCGAAATCCCGCTTTCAAAGAACTCTTTTTGCGCGCGGGATAGAATGATTTTTTCACCTTCACGGCTGATTTTTACAGGTCCAAGATCCGCGGCGTTTACAATGCCTGCGCAAAAACGCCTTACAACAACGCGTTTCACAGGGCGGGGGTTTTTCTTGTTTTTCAATAATTCGTCAATAGCAAGAAATACAGCCTCTTCGCGGATTATTTGCTCTTGAGCAAAAAAGTTTGGGGCTTCTGTAAAAACAGAAACAGAAAAATCACTATCCGCGCAATCCTTCAAAGCGTTATGTGAAATTTCCTGTCCGCGCTCGCCGCTTTTTTTGCAGTCATGCCATTTTACGCGGGCTATAGCTTCTGCGACGATAAAGTCCGCCGTAAGCGACTGTGTTTGCGCCATGTTAAAAACGCCGCTTTTCCATGAGGGAAACGCCTCATTTAACAGCGGAATAAGAGCGCGGCGTATACGGTTGCGAAGGTACTTTTCATCGGCGTTTGTGGAGTCTTCGCGCCAACTGATGTTTTTTGTTTTTAAATACTCCACAACGTCTACGCGCGTCATTTTTAAAAGCGGGCGAAGAAGGCGACCGCGTTTTACAGGCATGGCGGACAGACCCGCGCTGCCGGCTCCGCGCAGGATACGCATTAAAACGGTTTCCAAAAGATCGTCCTTTGTATGGGCAAGCAGAATTATTGTCTTTTCACCTAACCGGCTTGCCTCTTTGGAAAACGCCCTGTGGCGGAAAAAACGGGCGGCGGCTTCTATACCTATTCCCCTTTTCCGCGCAAGAGCGGCGGCTTTGCCCGGCGGAATATTTTCGATTTTACATTCAATACTGTTGCTTTTACAGAACTCGCGGACAAATTCCGCGTCGCCTTTGCTTTCCTCCGCCGGGCGGATACCGTGTTCAACGTGGAGGCAAAAGAGCGCGTCTTTACCGATAACTCCGCTGTCCCTAAGAGCGAGTAACGCGGTAAGCAAAGCCATTGAGTCGGCGCCGCCTGAAACGGCAATTAAAAAGACTGTCCCCGCAGGACAGTCTTTTATGCAAGAAAAAACATTATTTTCAAATTGAGAGCGGATAGGTTATTTTTTCTCCCCGGCGCCCGGAGCTTTCTTGTCTCCAGCGGCAGGCGCTTTCTTGTCCCCGGCGGCGGCTGGCGCAGACCCGGCTGCTCCTGCGGCGGGCGCTGCTCCGGCGGCTCCCGCGGCGGCGGCATCGGCTGCGGCGGCTTCCGCGGCGGTAGGCTCGACAACTTCAATCTTGGCGAATTTCACCAACGCAAAAACCTGATCCGGGTTTGTAATAAGTTTAACTCCCTCGGCAAGGGGAATATCCCTGACGTGCATGGATTGGTTAGCTTTAAGACCGGAAATATCGATCTCGATCCTTTCGGGAAGATCTTTGGGAAGACATTCAATTTCAATTTCATGCAAGGGTGTTTCCAACATACCGCCTTCGCGTACGCCGATGGGGTTTCCGTTGAAAATAAGGGAAACTTTCGCGCGCAGGGCGACTCCGCTTTCTACTTCGTAAAAATCGATATGAAGAATGTTTCCGTCGATAATATTTCGCTGAGTATCCTTTACAAAAGCATCGTATGATTTTCCATCTACTTCTACTTTTACAATTGTACTTTCAGAGATACCTTTTGTACCTTTAAGAAATTCACTGGCGTCCAAATCTATGGAAAGCGCTTTAACTGATCTTCCGTAAATTACCGCGGGTATCCTTCCGTTTTTCCTGATTCTGCGGGATTCTGCGGAACCCTGTTTTTGACGACTTTTTGCCTGTAAAACAACCTTGCTCATATTCTACCTCAATAAAAATTTAATGGGAGCTATCCCTATCTGGGACGACAGGATTCGAACCTGTGAATACCGGCTCCAAAGACCGGTGGCTTACCACTTGCCGACATCCCATTTTTCGGTAAGTTTACTAAAATCGAAGGAAATAATCAAGTGTAACCTTTAAAAACCCCGGTTGGGTTTTTAAAGGTTACAAGAAGAAAACCGCCATTTATTGTAGTAAAAAACCATTGACGTGCGATTTTCTTCAAAGATTATGAAACTATCTAAAAACTGAAGTTTTTAGACAGCTATAGTATGTTTGGGACAGAAAAATTAAATATCGTCCGAGTTTTCAGGGACGGTATCTACATCGCCTGAATCATATTTTTCCAGAATACGCTTTTGTAATTCAGCCCTGAATTCGGGATGAATTGGATGAGCGACATCCTTATATTCTCCTGCCCGCGTCTTTCGACTGGGCATGGCGATAAAAACTCCTGTTTTACCCTCAATAATCTTTATGTTGTGAACAACAAAGCAATCATCAAATGTAACCGTTACATAGGCTTTCGGCTTACCGCCTCCAGCTACTTTTCGGACCCTAATATCAGTAATTTCCATGGCTCTCTCCTTTAAAGTCCTGATGATGTGATAAGGATTAACAGATAATTGTGTATTAACCCCTTCTTAAATTACATTGTAATATTGTTTTCTCACGAAAGCAAGCAAAAATTTTAGAATTAATATTAATGTTTTTTATCAGTCTTTTTTTATATAATTATATTACTCACAATGAGAGTATTTTAAGATTCATGTTATTTTTGTTCTAAAATACGATAAAGCACCTGCCCCCCTGATTGAAGGACGCCGTTAAGTTCATAAACACCGCTTTCAAAATCCTGCGCGTATTCATAAGTATCATTTAAAATTTTCACAGGCTGCGCCTTTCCCCTTGTGGTTTGGACGCCCGTATTCTCGTTATACACAACGCTTATCCTGTAAAAACCGGGAGCAAGATAAACGTCGCTTTTATCATCCGGCGGAACCATCTGTCTGCTTAAAATTGATGTTTTTTCCAGACTTGAATACATGCCTTCTATTCTTGTAATAGTAATTCCCATGCCGCTTATAATCTGTACCGGTTTAGGTATGAGTTTTCCGTTGCAATACCAGTCGTTATTTTTATATTCATAAAGTCCGCTGACATATTCAAAAGCGTTCAGCACATTATAAAATTCCTTCGGAAAACCTTCATTTCCAAGGAATTTGAATAAAAAGTTGATTGGAATACGAATACTGGTCAAATTGCTATTATTGGAGAATACGCTTTCTTCCATAACTTTTATATTTGACATGATAGCTACGCTTGTAAGGTTGTTATTTCTAAACGCAAACCGTTCAATATTTACAACGCTTTCGGGTATATTCAAAGTAGTAATCAGATTATCGGCAAACGCGTTTTCCCCTATCTGCATTACGCTGGGGGGAATTGTTATATTTACCAGTCTGTTGTTACAGAACGCTCCTTCTTCAATGCTTATAACGCCGTCCTGAATAACTACGCTTGTAAGATTATTATTTCTAAATGATGAATGTCTGATAGTTGTAACGCCTTTCGGTATAACTACGCTTACAAGGTTGTTATTGTTAAACGCCGCGCGTCCGATACTTGTAACGGTTGACGGAAGATTTAAACCTGATATTTTATCATCCTCAAACGCTCTTTCCCCTATGCTTATAAGTCCTTCCTCTAAAGATACATTGGTTAATTGTCTGTTGTTAAAAAAGGCGTTATCGCCTATTGTCGTAACATTCCCCGGAATTTTTATGGTAGTAAAGTTGTTATCGGCAAACGCGGCGTTTCCTAAGGTTTTAACGGTTGACGCTATACTTATATTTGTTAAACCGTTTTCCGCAAAAGCGCTTTCTCCTATTTCCGTAACGCCTTCCGGTATTTTTACGTTGACCAGTTTATTTTTATAAAACGCAAAACGCCCGATACTCGTAAGACCTTCCTGCAAAAGTATGTTGGTTAACTGATTGTTTCGGAACGCCGAACGCCCGATACTTGTTACTTTTACCGGAATAACAACAGAGGTTAACTGATTATACGCAAACGCGTTATCTCCTATGCCTGTAACACTGTTGTGAATATTTACGCTGGTTAACCTGTTATTCGCGAAAACGCCGTTTGAAAATGTTTTTAAGGTTGTGGGAATAACTAAATAACTAATCTGATTGTTCATAAACGCTTCATCGCCGATAGTTGTTAAACCAAAAGGAATGGTTAAACTGGAGATCGCGTTATCTTTAAAAGCGGTTTTTCCTATTGTATCCAAATCTTCATTAAGGTATACGTCCTTTAATCTATTGCTTGCGAACGCGTTATCCCCTATGGACATAACGCCCAGCGGTATTGTTACGGTGGTCAGATTATTTATATAAAACGCGCCTGTTTCAATTACTGTAATGCCTATCGGTATTGTTACGTCGGTAAGTTTTTTGTTTCTAAACGCGTTGTTACCGATTGCTACTACAGGATATTTACCTATTCGCGGAGGTATATTAACTACCGGATTTTTTCCCTTATAAGCGGTAATAGTAATAACCTTGTTTTCATTCTCTCCGGAAGTAGTATAAGAAAAATCAATTGGGCTTGTGTATTTACGGCTGTCAAAGTCGCCGTCAACGGTAGCGCAGGCAATATATAAACCTGTTATACCTGTTATAAGAGAAAAAATAATAATTAATTTAACAGCGTTCTTCTTCATAATAAAACTCCTTGTTTACGGGGTTTTACCCAATATCCGCAAATTTAAAAGCAGATACTTAAAATATAGTATAAATTCAGCAAAATGCAAATAAAATATGTTAATTTCGCATAATAGAAGAACATTCCCTCACAAATGACCATTTTTTGCGCAGGGCTTTTACCGCTTTTTTCGCTTGTCCCCTATCCGTAAAAACTCCAAAACATGTAGCCCCGGAACCTGAAAGATTTGCGTACTTAGCTCCAAATTCCCGCAACTTGGCAATTATCTCATTATAAACTGATTTTTGGGGTTCCGGAAAGAAATTTAAAAAATCGTTTGTAAAAAGGGAAAAATCTTTTTCATCAAATTCATCTTTATTTATAAATCTGTTAATTTTACCGGTTTGCGCCGAAGTGCGGTTTTCGTCAATTAATTTATAAGCGGCGGATGTTTCGCTGTGAAAGCCGGGATTAACCAGCACCAAGGGCAATTTAGGCGATTTAAGCGGCAAAATACTCTCTCCCCTGCCTGTTACCAGCGCGGCTGGGATTTCATGGATAAAAAAGGGGACGTCGCTGCCAAGAACGCCTGCCATTTCCAGTAAATCTTCGCGGCGGCAGGGGGAATCGGCTAGTTTATTCAGTGTTAAAAGAGCCGCCGCAGCGTCTGAAGAGCCGCCGCCAAGACCGCCGCCAAGGGGGATACGTTTTTTTACCCTTATTTTCAGTCCCCGGTTAAAACCCGTTTTTTCCCGAAACAGGGATACTGCCTTAAAAATGATGTTTTCTTCAGGCGGCAGGGGAGATTTTAACCCCTGCATATCGATTTTTACGGTGTTTTCGCCCCTTAAAACATCAAAATACAGGGTATCGCCAAAATTTACCGCTAAAAAAACACTCTCTATGTTGTGAAAACCGTCCTGCCGCCTGTCCTTTACGCTTAAATGAAGGTTTACCTTGGCGGGGGCAAAAACAGACCTAGTTTCTCTTAATACAGGCATAAAATACAGAATATCATATTTATAAAATTTTTCAAAATCTTTCAAAACCAGTTGACAAATTTATCTATCCTCTCTTATGTTTTTAGTGGGAGGTTTTTATAAACCTTCATTACTCGTTTAGATTCAAGAAATATTAATTTCTAAGGGAGAACATTATGGTTCTGAACGGAGCTGTGGATCAGGAAGAATTAACGCTGATACCGGTAGACGGACTTGACGCCGTTTACGAAACAGAGAGTCCATCGCCGGCTTTCATCTTCAGTGATGATGATGACATTGATGATGATTTCGATGATGAAGACGATTACGAAGACGACGATCTGGAAGATGACGACGACGAGGACGAGGACGACGACTACGAAGATGACGACGACGAAGATGACGACTACGAGGACGAGGACGAAGAAGACGACTACGACGAGGACGAAGAAGACGACGAAGACTGGGATGATGAAGACGAATAATTAAGGTTATTTACAATCTAAAGACTAAAGTCTTTAGATTGTCTCCTTATTCAACAATCTGCGTCCTGTTTTGAAATGTCGGAACCGGAGCCCAAAGTTTTTCAAGTTCGTAGAATTCACGTACGCCGGAAGTCATCAAGTGTATGATTATCGTCCCAAGATCCAGCAAACGCCATTCGTCGTCTGAATCTCTGCGCGAACTGCCGAATATTTCTATTTTCTTTTCATGGCAAAATTCTTTAATATGTTTTTCAAGTCCGTCTATGTGCGTTTTACTCGTGGCTGTGGCGATAACAAAAAAGTCTGTCCAGTTATTTATTCCGCGCAGATCCAGTACGCAAACATCCTGCCCGTTATGCTCTCTTAAAAGAGAGCCAAAAGCGGCAGCCTGCTTGTCAATTTCCTGTAACGTATCTTCCATTAAAGTTCCTTCCAATCAAAAGAGTAATATCCGCTTTGTATTCGACGCTTTGACCGGCGGCTTCGCTTTCCTTGGGCGTTATCTCTTTGCGTATGTTATCGCAGCGGATAACATCGGCAAATGATTTAACCATAGAGTCGTCATCGGTACGTTGTATTATTACCGTTTTTTCGTAATTACTGCGATCCGCGTTTGCAATTGAAATTATATCGTAGCCGAAACTGCGAAGCATTTCCGCAGTCTTTCCGGCAAGCCCGTTAGTCTCTGTCCCGTTCAAGACTTCCACTGTAAGACTATGCTCGATTAATCGATCGTTAACTTCACTGGTAAGCGTCCCCAATGTTTGGCGGACAACTTCTTTTACAAGATTGCCGTCCCAGTGCGGAATAATAAGAACCTGCCCTGATACTTCCCGCAAATTTCCCCCGACAGACTGAATATTGGTTCTGTCGGTATCTATATTTACAAACTCATTAAAGAGGAGCATCATTGTGCGCTGATTCATGCTCGTTCTGAAAAACGTATGGTACATTTTTGCCGCCTGCGGATTGCTAAGTTTCTCATTCATCTGTATCTGGCGGTGAAGAAGCCCAAGGAAGAAACGCTGTCTTCTGAAAATTTCCATTTCGCTGTCTTCTTCAGGCAGGGTGTATGTCGCGTAAAGGCTTGCCTTGTCGCCGTCAAGAACAGTCATGCCGGAAGGAAACAGGATAACGCTTGTTTCATCCCTGTGCGATACCGCCGATGGAATAAAAATCTCCACCCCTTCCAGAAGATCCACAACGGAAACAAGATTTTCCTTTGTAATAACAAGCGTAAAATTTATCTCTATCCCTAAAAGTTTTTCTATTTCGTTTTCGTAATTGCCGATTCTCGCTGGATCGTACACCTTGTCAATCCTGTCTACGCGGTTTATCTTCGCGATTAAAAGACCAAGATTTTCCGGTATGTCAAAAATAGCCGCCCGCTTTGTAACAGGATAATACATAAGCACATAAGTACTTATGGGCATTTTATGGTCTTCGATTACAAAAAGCGTATTAACAACGCGGTTATCGGAGAAAGCGTCTTCCACAGGGTTACTGCGAAACGCTATCATTGAAAAAATAACTCCAAACGTAATCAAAAGAAATATTAACACGAGTAATAAAATAGAAGCGTCGCCTTTAATTATTCTCAATTTTGTCTTTCCTTATCTTGTTTAACAACAATATTGTATCCTGGGATAAATCCTGCCCTTTTACCCGTAATTTGACAATTGTTTTTTCAATCACGGCGGCAAGAATGTTATCCAAAGAATCTTCCCTGCACATCTTCCTTAAAGCAGGCTCTATCGGTCTTGAGGCTTCGGTTTTATCGGCAATATAGATTATCTTCGCAAGGGGTCCCATATTCTCGCTTCCCGACGTATGACACGCCACAGCCTCAAGCACATCTTCATTATGAATGGAGAAACGCTCTCTTATCAATACCGCCGCGGCTTTTCCGTGTAAAAGATTCGGTTTGTCCAATTCAAGAGCGGAAATATCCATTCCGGCGGTTTTTACAATTTTTAACATTGATTTGTTATCCAGTTGTTTCGCTAAATCGTGGGCAATTCCGGCAAGATAGCCGTCCATTGGCTCAAGAGCGAAGCGGCGGCATAAATCAAAGGCTTGAAGGGCTGTTTGCCTTGAATGAAGAAAACGCTCTGTACTTAGGGTTTCCCGCGCCGCCGTCTCTATCTGCTGAATAACGCCGTCAAGCGGGGGTTCAGGGCGGGAATTGCCGCTGTAGCCGTATAATTTCCTGTTTTCGATAATCGCCGCCGCGCCTGAGGGGATAAGTTCCTGCCAGTCGCCGCCTTCGGTTATCCTGCGTCTTATTTCATGCGACGATATATCAAGTATTTCGTTTTCGATAGCGGCGTGGGCAAAGGAATATTTAACCGTCTTGGTATTGATCCTGCGAGCGATGACAATATCCGCCATTTTTAAAATCTTGTCGTTGTCGCGCCATTTAGGAAAATCCTCCGCAAGGTCGTCGCCGATAATCAGTTTAGGTTTGCCGGTCGGCATATACCTTTCGATTATGTCTTCCAAAGTGTCTACTGTGTACGAGACTCCTTCCCGCCTGATTTCGCAGTTATCAATGGCAAACCTGTTGTCGCCGACAATTGAGGCGGCAAGCATATCTATTCTGTCTTTTACGCTTATTTCCATTCCCTCGGCATCTAACTTAAACGGAGAACGGTACGCAGGCACAAAAACCACCCTGTCAAGTTTAAAAGCCGAAAGAGCTTTTTCAGCTAAAAAAATATGACCGTTGTGAACGGGAGCAAAACTACCGCCTAAAATGCCAAGTTTCAATTTTCTTCTCCTTCAAATACATTCTCCACATCTTCCGCTTCTATTTCAACTTTGTTTTCACCCTCGTTTGTTGTTTCATTCTGCGGGGCGGAAGTAAGGCGCAGGAAAGCGTTTGTAAGCTCTTGCAAGCCTTCGCCTGAAAAAACCGATATACCGATAACTTCCTCTTGCGAATATTTTGCGGAAAGTTCCGCAAGCCTTCCTTCTGTTTCGGGTAAGTCGGTTTTTGTTCCGACCAACAGCCGTTTTTTTTGCGGGAGACCGGAAGAAAAAGAGCCAAGCTCTTTAAGCAGAATGTCAAAAGCGCTAAGATAATTTTCGTCGGATAGATCGATAAGAAAAGCCAACGCGGAAGTGCGCGAAATATGTTTTAGAAATTGAATCCCAAGCCCCGCGCCGCTTGACGCTCCCTCAATAAGCCCCGGAATATCTGCGATGATTATATCTTTCTCTCCGGCGGTTAAAACGCCCAGATTGGGAATTTTTGTCGTAAAGGGATACGCCGCTATCTTTGGTCTTGCGTTGGTAAAACGGTTAAGAAGACTGGACTTGCCGGCATTGGGGAAACCAACAAGACCGATGTCCGCCATTATTTGTAACTCGACTTTTAATTTTACGGTCTGCCCCGGCTTTCCCGGCAATGCTTTTCGCGGCGCTTGATTCACGGAGGACTTAAAATGGATATTACCCCAGCCGCCGTTGCCGCCTTTTAAAAAAAGAAAATCATCCTGATTCTTTGTAAAATCCCTGATAAGCTCGCCTGTCTCTTCTTCGCGTATTATCGAGCCGGGCGGCAGGGGGATAACCAAATCCTCGCCGTTTGCGCCGTAACGCCCCCAGTTCTCGCCGTCATGACCGTTCTGTGCTTTAAATGTGTGTTTGTAGCGCAAGTGGGCAAGGGTGCGCAGGTTTCTTCGGACAGTAAAAATAATGTCCCCTCCCCTGCCGCCGTCTCCGCCGGACGGTCCGCCCTTTGGAATATATTTTTCCCTGCGAAACGCTATACAGCCGTTGCCGCCTTTTCCGGAGGATACTTCTATTGTTGCTTCATCCGCGAATTTTTCCACGCAAGAGGGTTATTGAGCGTCTTGAATTATAGAGGCGAGTTTGCGTCCGCGGCGCTGGTGAAAATTGACTTTTCCGTCCGCAAGGGCAAAAAGCGTGTAATCGCCGCCGCAGCCGACATTGGTTCCCGGGTGAATTTTTGTTCCCCGCTGGCGGGCAATAATTGTTCCGGCTTTTACCGATGTGCCGGCTGATGCTTTTATCCCCAGATATTTAGGTTGTGAATCTCTTCCGTTTTTTGCGCCGCTTCCGCCGCGTTTCCGTGCCATATCATTTCCTCCGTTGGTTATGAAAACAAATAAAAACTGAAGTTTTTATTTGTTCTTAATGCTAATCTCGCAATTCTTCGGGTATTCCTGAGCGACGGATTTTAGTCCCTCTGTCAGAAAAATTCCTGCGGCGGAAAGAAAATCTTTTCCTTCCGCCTGATAATCGGCTTCCAGCCATAACTGACCTTTTTCCGGAGCGCCGAACCTAATTGTTATCCCGTCTCTGCCGGACAGGATGCTTATCGCTGTTCTAAACAAAACCGAAACGGCGGCGCAAACAATGTCGCTCCCGGCTTTACCGGCTCCCGCGTGTCCCTCAGCCTTACAAGACTTTAAAACGCCGCTGTCGTCTAAAACCGCTTCTATCCGTATCAGGCTGATATATCCCCAATTTTAATCATTGAGTACTGCTGCCTGTGTCCCCTTTTGCGTCTGTAATCTTTCTTGGGCTTATACTTAAAAACAATGATTTTATCGTCTTTCCCGTGGGATTGTACCGTCGCGGACACTTTTGCGCCCTTTACATAGGGGTCGCCTACTTTTACCGAGTCGCCTGAAACCAACAGCACAGTTTCGATATTAATGGCTGTTCCCGGTTCGGCGTCAATCAAATCAACCTTGAGCAGAGCGCCTTTTTCGGCTTTATACTGCTTGCCCTTAAATTCAACTAAAGCGTACATTTCTTTCTCCAAAAAACATCAAGTAATATTAATTTTTATATTAAACAGTAAAAATAGTCAATAGGGTTATGATCCGACCAGCAGTCTGCCTATGTTATAAAGTTCGGGGATTTGGGTATAAACAGGCTCTTTCTGGGTTCCGGCGTCTTTTTTATCCATTTCCACCAAACTTACATACAATTCATTTAATAAATCGGAAAAAACCTTTAAATTGGAGGAAAAATTGCTAACCGCCATGTCCCTGAGCGTCCTGTCATGTCCGACCGGCAGCATGTTTAATTTATTTTTTATTGTGGTTTTATTACGCGCAACCTCGATAAAACGGGCGCACGCGGCAATTTGCTGGTACAATTCGTCAAGATGAAACCCCTGATAACGGTATAAATCCATTTTTTCTGTAAGAACTTCGATTAAATCCCATGTGTTTTTGTCGATTTGAATCTGTAATAAAACAGGACGTAAAAAACTGTTTGAGATATTAACCTTGTAATGTTCGCTAATTTGTTCAAGGAGCCTGATTACGTGAGGATCTTTTATCCTGTCCAAGAGGAACCTCCATTCTGATAAATATTACCATTCATAAGACTGATTGACAAGCATATAGCGGTCAAAATACACTAAATTTATGCGTTTTTTAAATGTTTGCCTTTTGTTACCGGCGATTTTTTTTATTTCCTGCAATAACCAAAAGACTGCTCAAATTTGGACGGATCGGTCTGAATTTGCTCTTTACGGCGAATTGTTTAACGCCGCGCAGAATCAGTACAAAGTTGCCGTAAAATATGTTGAATTTCCGGTAATGGAACTTAGTAAGCAAAACCGACCGGATATAATTATCGCAAGCTGGATTAAAAACGCGTCTACAAACTCAAACTTTAGATCTCTGGACAATTTATTCGGAACAAAAAAACTTTCAAGAAGTATTTTTTATCCAAAGATTTTATCCGTCGGCAGAATAGATCGAAGTCAATATCTTTTGCCCGTATCTTTTAATATTCCGGCGTTGATTTTTTCCGGTAACAAAGGGCAGTCTTTATCAAACCAATTTACCGTCGATTTTGACGAGATAAAAAAATTGAGCAAGGAATTCAACACCATGAACCGCGGAGTGTATACGCGCATGGGATTTTCCCCCCTGTGGAACGAAGATTTTCTTCTTTCTACGGCGGGGCTTTTCGGCGCGTCTTTTAAAGAGGCAAATCCATTAACATGGGATTCGGCGGCTCTGGAAAAATCAATGATTTTTGTCAACAACTGGACAAATGAGATAAATGCTGGCGCTCAGGCTGAAGATGATTTTACTTTCAGGTACTTTTTCGAGCCGCCGGAAAAACTGATTCAAAGCGGACGCATTCTTTTTTCTTACATGGAGAGCAACGACCTTTTTTTATTGAGCGAGGAAAGCAAGAACCAGCTTGATTTTCGATGGGTGATGGAACAGGGTAAAATCATGGTTACAGAAGACCTTGTATATTTAGGTATGCCGAAAAGAGTTAAAGCCAAAAAAGCGACCAAAGAGTTTATTATCTGGTTTTTCAGCGTTGAAAACCAGCGCCGTATTTTGGATTATTCCAGGGCAAACAGAATAAACGAAAATATCTTTGGTATCTGCGGGGGCTTTTCCGCGCTGGGTCCCGTTACCGAGCAGATCTACCCGCTTTTTTATCCTGAGCTTTTGGGAAGAATGCCCCCGTCGGAGTATTTTACAAACACCAATATACTGCCCGCCAACTGGCTAACCTTAAGGGAAAGGGTGATAATGCCCTATCTTAACGAGCGCGCAAGAAAAGAACGCACAGACGAAGCCTACCCCCTTGAACGCCGTCTTGCCGACTGGATGAGAATGAACCGCTAGCCGCTTTTTTTTCTAAAAATTACAGTTATTTTCTCCGATATTTAAAGTAGGAGTTTCTTATGGATATCGGAGCTATATCCGGCAGCGCTTTCCCCAGCGTAGGCTACGCGATAAGCGAGGCGAGCAACGGAAGAATGACTCTTCCCGTTTCGCCCGGAATGTTGATATATTCTCACTTTAAGCACGTATCCGGAACTCCCGCGCCTGAGGGCACTCAAGGCGTAAACATCACCAAATTAAAAATCCTTGACACCTTGATTGAACAGTTATCAAAAATGAAAAAACAACCTCAGGCGGAATTCGGCAACATGGACGGCTCTGATGAGGCGCGGATTAATGTTTTAATTGAACAGCTTCAAAAACAAATGAAAACCGCGCAATCTGTGGGAGTTTATGCACCCGCCGCGCCTGCTACCGGGGCGTTGTTTAGTTTAGCGGTTTAAGTTTAAAAAAATCTCCAAATTTATAGTTTTATCATTGACGCCTGTAGGAGTTTGAGGTATAGCGGTATTTATACCCTTTTCAAAAATTTCCACCAAAAGAAGGTTCACCTATATATGGCGCGAGAGTGCAATTTTGCTTGACTGAAATTGAATTTTTTTGAAAAAATTTTCATTTTTGGTCAAGCAAAACAGCTAGTACGCACCCATATAGGGGAAATACTTTTTTGGAGGAAAAAATGCCGAATGATAAATGGGAAGATTTAAAGATTAGAAATGACTTTAAACGCTTGTCAAAAATTCTTGAAACAGGAGTATCTCAAACAGTCCAAAATGAAAAACTTGGAGATATTTATATTGATAAAGGATTTACAGGGAAAGAGGGGTATGGGCTTTTACATATCATTGAAGGAAGGTTTAAAAAAGACAAACTTAATGAAGATGATATAACGGCATTACTTTATAAAATAATGGACGCTGCAAAAAATGGTTATATTACTGACAGTATAAATATTAAAGAAAAAAATAATAATAAACGCACAGGAATAGAAAAAAACGGTATTATTGCGATTTTAAGCCTAAGAAAGGGAACGGAAGAAAAGTTTGTAATAACCGGATATAAGATAAACAAGAAAAAAGAAGAAGCCGCCGAAGCCATACAGACGGTGATCGCCCGATACGGCTACACGCCCGAATTCTCTGATTTCCGAAAACAGGTGGGAGCGGTGGTTTCCTCTTTACAAATATCACATCAATTAAATGATTAGTCAAGTAAAACTGGGATTAACCACGAACCAGAAAGAGAAGAATTTAACCACGAACGACACGAACAGGGAGCGAACCTATAAAGCGGTAAGATTTACTACAAGTATGCGCGTAAAAGAAAGCGGAATTAAGAGAGGTTGTCCGAAGGGTCGCTGAGCCTGTCGAAGCGTCCCTTCGGGGGCAGGGGTATTTTCTGCCTTGATAAATATTAAGGTACTTGATATTATATAAATATGCTCCTTGAGAAAAATACCGATTTTTCAAAAATTCTCGTATTTTACAAAAAAAGCCCTAAATTTGCGTTTTTTAGCGCGAATTTGATTGTCCCCCCCCCCCCCCCCATTATGTAAGTTATCTAAAAACAGTAAAATCACGCTATTTTTTATATTTTTCTCATTTGGAAAAATGCAGGGTTTCCATGTATGTGGTAACACCTGCTTTTTCATATAAATCAACACAAGGAGTTTTGAAATGAAAAAGATTTTCAAACTAACAGGAATTATCGCCATTGTTGCAATAATCGGGTTTTCTTTCGCCGCTTGCGGTGATGGAAATGACGACACAGGCGGCACTGGAAACGGTGGCGAAACAGGAGGAAAAACCGTACCTGTTACTGGAGTAACGCTTAATCAAAGCAGTCTTTCTCTTGCTAAGGGCGGTTCGGCAACACTAGTCGCAACAGTTACGCCATCTAACGCAACAAATAAAAAGGTATCATGGTCAACGAATAATGCAGCAGCGGCTACTGTTTCAAATGGCGTTGTATCCGCTGTTGCGGCAGGCTCGGCGACAATTATTGTTACTACCGCAGATGGTGGAAAAACAGCATTTTGCTCCGTTGATGTAAACGATCCGTCCCTTCTTACATTAAACGGAATAATCACAATTAGTCCGAATAACGGCGTTACTGTCAACACGCAACTAACCGCAGCCTACAGCGGATCAGAAACCGTAAGTTTCCAATGGAAAAAAGACGGAAACAATATCGGTTCAGTATCAACGGCAAACCCAAACAAGTATACGCCAACAGAGGCAGGAAGTTACTCGGTAACCGTGAGTGCAACAGGATACAATAACAAGACCAGCGACCCGGTTTCCGTATCAAACGGCGGTACCGGCGGCGAAGACAACACAAATCTAAATAGTTGGTATGTATACAGAGATGATAGTTCAACCGCTACAGTGGAGTATTCAGTTGCCGCCGACGGAGTATGTACCGTTAACGTAGGCGGCGTTCCCGAGAAGCATGGGGTGGATGGTGTGTGGAACGCATGGAAAGTAAATGCGCAAATTAATTACACCGCAAAGGCAAATACAAGTTATATATATACATTTGAGGTATGGACAGAATCAGGCGCTCGTAATTTGCAAGTTCAGTATTATCATGACCCTGATGAAAATTTAGTTTTAAATAAAAATATTAATATTACAAGTACAAGGACAACCTACACGATCAACGGGCAAAAATTACCAAAAGGCGGACAGCAACGGGTAGAATTTCAATGTGCAAACCAAATAGGAACATTTTATGTAAAAATGCTTGATATAAAAGAGTATAATGGCAACGGCGATTGGTCTAAATGGGAAGAGCCGGGAACAACCGCAACTTTAGCTTATTCAGTTGACGCTAACGGAGTGTGTACTATTACCGTAGGAGGAACTGCTAATGAATCGGCTCCATGGAACGTAAGCGCACGATATGCACAATATGATTATACCGCAAAGGCAAATACAAGATATACATATACATTTGAGGCATGGACAGAATCAGGCGCTCGTAATCTAAGATTCCAGTATTGCAACGATGCTGTTGAAAGTACTTTTTTAAGTAAAACAATTACGTTGACAAATGTACGTCAAACCTACACGGTAAACGGGAAACTTTTATCAGGAAACGCATTAAAACTAATAGATTTCCAATGCGCGAACCAGACAGGGAAATTTTATGTGAAAATGCTCGATATAAGAGAGTATAATGGCGATGCTGACAATGGTGATTGGAGTGTATGGAGAGATGATAGTTCAACCGCTACATTGAATAATTATTCAATTTCCAACGACGAGGTATGTACCGTTACCGTAGGCGGCGTTCCCGAGAATGATGATGCATGGAAAATAGAAGCTGCTTATGAAGATTACACCGGAAATGCAGGTAAGTGTTATGAGTATAAATTTGAAGCATGGACGCAATCAGGCACTCGTAATTTGCATGTAGAATATTATAATGACAATGATGAAGAAGTCTATTTAGGCGAAACAATTTCGATAACGGCAACACGGAAAACCTACACAATAATAGGGACGGCTTTACCAAAAAGTGGAAAACAAAATGTACGCTTTCAACTAGCAAATCAACTAGGGACAGTGTATTTAAAGATGCTCAATATAGAACATAAACCGATTGTTCCCACCATAACCACAGACTCATTGCCAAACGGAACTGTGGGAACAGCATACAATCAAACATTAACGGCTACAGGAGACACACCCATTACATGGAGTCTTGAAAACGGAACATTACCGATAGGATTTAGCCTTGCGGGAACAGGCGTAATTTCAGGAACGCCGACAACAGCGGGAACATCTACTTTTACCGTTAAAGCAGCCAATGCCGCAGGATACAGCACAAAGCAGTTGTCAATAATAATCGCTGGCATACCTCCCACCATAACCACAGACTCATTGCCAAACGGAACTGTGGGAACAGCATACAATCAAACATTAACGGCTACAGGAGACACACCCATTACATGGAGTCTTGAAAGCGGAACATTACCGATAGGATTGAACCTTACAGGCAGCGTAATTTCAGGAACGCCGACAACAGCGGGAACATCTACTTTTACCGTTAAAGCAGCCAATGCCGCAGGATACAGCACAAAGCAGTTGTCAATAATAATCGCTGGCATACCTCCCACCATAACCACAAACTCATTGCCAAATGGAACTTTGAAAAAAGCATACAGTCAAACATTAACGGCTGCAGGAAACACGCCCATTACATGGAGTCTTGAAAGCGGAACATTACCGATAGGATTGAACCTTACAGGCAGCACAATTTCAGGAACACCGACAACAGCGGGAACATCTACTTTTACCATAAAAGCAGCTAACACCGCAGGAAACGACAAAAAGCAGTTGTCAATAACAATCGCAGTTGCGAAACTGTCCGATGTCATAAAAAACGCTAATGACGGAGTTCTTGACGATACTGCATGGAACGCATTATTTAACGGTACGCCTTTTGCAAAATGCGGCAGCCCGACTTTTGAAATTATAACCGAAGGCGGAGTTAAGAAACTCAAAATATCGAATATGAATGAGACTTGGGGACAAGGTTTAGACGTATATAATACAACAAGTACTTCCGGAACTATAGCGGGCGCCGGATATAAAGTCGGCGATAAAATAACCATTAAAGGTTCGTCTATTCCTGAAGGAATCTCTATTAACTTCGCAAGCAGCCCGAGGGCGGGTATGGACAACTGGAGTTCCGATACAGCAGCGTTTGAGAAGACGGTAACTTTTACGACTGACGATCTTGAGGCAATCCGGACAGTTAATCCGCAGACGCTCAGGCTCTCTTATAACATAGGTAAAGGCGACAACAGGAAAGGCGTAATTGTACTTGAAGAAATCATCGTAGAGGGAATAAGAAACGCCGGTGAATGGCCTCCATCTCCTCTTGATTACGATTACAGCATTAATAACGCTAATTCTTATAATGTTGCTGCATTAACACCTTCGGCAAATGAAATTTACCTTGATCTAGGTCAAGCTGTAAAATCCAATTTAACCCCCGATCCAAATGACTTCTATGCTTATGTTGTTGAAGGCGTATCTGCGAGTGACCCGGGCGCATTGTGCGCAACATTCACTGTGAACACCCAGGGTCTTTTTATTCCGTTTACCGATACGGTAAAGACACAACTTCAGAATGCGGCGGATGGTCACACCTTCTCCGTTGTTATTGAAGGAAACGCAGATAAAACTGCGTCTCATATCCGCTGGTGTTTTGGACTGGATACAAGTTCAAATTGGAATATTTCTAATATGATACAAGACGCTAATTTCGCCAACACATTAACAGGCACATTAAATTCATTTACCAATTACGGCGGAATTCCTGACATGAAGGGAATGATTATACAGGCAAGACCAAAAGGAAATAATGATGCTACTGCAATCACAGATCCGTATACGATAACAATTAATTCAATCAAAGTTACCATTCAATAAAAGTGGTAGCGCAACAATGTCCTACACCATTTCAAAAAGCGATTAAGATGTTTGCAATCCGGTGTAGCCGGATTGCAAACAAATTTCCCCTGCCTACGGAATAAAATCTTATGATTTAATTTCTACAAATGCCCTTCATCCAGTATGATGACATCTACTCTGCGGTTATTAGCGCGACCTTCTTCAGTGTCGTTAGATGAAACGGGAGCAGTCGCGGCGAAACCGGCTATCTGAAAATTGTTTTCGTTTATTCCAAGATCGGAGAGATAACGAAGAACCGCCCTTGAGCGTTCTACAGATAACTGCCAGTTGTCTTCCCAGGGACCGTTGGGATCAACGTCGGTGTCGTCGGTGTGTCCCTCTATCCTGAATTTTCTGCCGCGTAATTCGGGGGAAGATAAATAAGTTCCTAAACGCAGAAGTATATCTCTGGTTGCTTCTATATTTATCCGCGCGCTGGCGGGATAGAAAAACGCGTCGCCTGCAAGCGTGATTACTAAACCGCGCTCATCGTGAGTTACTTTTATTTTGTTGGAACGAATCTCAGGCGAGAAAACAGAGATGGCTTTCCGCATGGCGGTTCCCATAACTCTGCCCCGCTCCATTGAAGGCAGCGCCATAATGGTATTGCCTAAATCAGCGTTGCGTCCGGCGGACAGGGTAAAACCGCCGGCTAAAGAGCCGACGCCGCCCTGACGCACCGAATCGGAAATTGCGTCTAACTGCGCCTGAGTAACTTCATCGGGATTAAACATAATTACGAAGAAGCAAAGACAAAGCGTGATCATGTCGGCATAGGTATTTAACCACGTACTAGGGGTAGGTTCATCTGCTTTCTTCTTGCGCGCCATTTATTACCTCTAATCTTTCAGTACTTCTTTTTCCATAGCTATTCTGGCAATAGGATTAAGATACGCAAGAAGTTTCATTGCCAAAATACGAGTGTTATCGCCGGCTTGAATCGAAAGAACGCCTTCGATGATCATTTCCTTCATACCGGCTTCATCATTATCAAATATACTAAGTTTGCTCGCAAAGGGAATAAAATATACGTTAGAAAATAACGACCCAT
>Ga0268262_10002539_pt1 | contig 20957 bp, 21 predicted proteins | sample TergutNc150P3_FD_190354 | JGI IMG/M metagenome (GOLD analysis project Ga0268262, IMG submission 190354) | Nasutitermes corniger P3 segment gut microbial community from laboratory colony in Florida, USA - Nc150 P3 (SPAdes) (version 2) | ecosystem: Host-associated > Arthropoda: Insects >... | reverse complement strand
GTGATCTTGTCGCTTTTTCCTTTACTCATACATGAATCTTATCATGCTTTTTTATCTTGGGGTATTTATTTTTTTTACCTGTATCTTTACTTATTGGACAGCCCCGTCCGCGCCGCGGTAACGTATCGCATTTATCGGTCAACGCCGCTTAACGCGGCGCTGTTATTCGGTTACTTCCCAAAGATCTTAATCCCTTCGCCGGGAAATTTTTTCTTGACTGAGTCCACGGCCCGCTTGATAGCGCGGGCTTCGTCTTTTTCGCACCAGATAACAAGGGCGAAATTTTCTTCCGGCCATATGGCGTCGCCCATGCGGGGGCCGGCGGAACCGACCCCCAGAATGCTGGGATACTTGGTGTAATATTTGCCGACGTTTTCTTTAGCAAGGGCCTCAAGGATATTTTCCTCAACCGAGTGGTTGGCGATTATTTCAATACGAAACATTTTCATTCCTCCCTGTTACTTAATACAGTACCACCGATAATGGCAATATTGGAACCTGCAATCCGGCTGCGCGCCTGTTGTTTTTGTTTGGAACGGCCTTCACCCGCCGCGATTCTTTCACGCCGCGCTTCGGCTTTGGCGGCCCGCTCATCGGAATGTTTGTTCATAACTGCGTACACCGTGGGCATGAGGAACAGAGTCATCAATGTGCCGAAAGAAAGGCCGCCGAGAACCGTTTTGCCGATAGGCGCTACCAGTTCCGAACCTTCGCCGGGGAAGAACGCCATCGGTACCAGGCCCAGAATCGTGGTAAGGGTGGTCATCAAAATCGGGCGCAGGCGGTTACCGGCGGCTTCAACGCAGGCGTCGTGCAGAGAATAACCCCGCTTGCGCAGCAGGTTAGTATAGTCTACCAGCACAATGCCGTTGTTGACGATAACGCCAATCAGCACCAGAAGCCCGACAGCGGTCAGTACATTGAAAATCGTTCTTGTGATAAGGTAAATCGTCACGATGCCGATGAGTGAAAGCGGAATCGTAAAGATGATAATAAACGGATCGCGGAACGATTCAAAAAGGCTGGCCATAACGCCAAACACGAGAAAAATAGCTACAATACAAATCAGTACAAAGCGGGTAAATAACTTTATCATTTCGGCATTGTCGCCGCCATATTCAATGATCACGTCATCTTCAACAGGGATGCCAGCTCTGATAACTTCTTCCACCTGTTCCTGCAAAACATTTCTTTTGGCGCCCGGTTTCGCCCCGGCGGTAACGTGAATAACACGGCTCTGGTTTTCGCGGCTGATGGTGAGCGGGCCGGTTCCTTCTTCATATTTTACAAAGCTGGAAAGCGGTACCCTGCCCGCCATCTGGCTGTTGACAAAAATTTGATCCAGCGCGGGGCGTGTGCTGCGATCCGCTTCGGCAAGGATCAGTATTACATCGTAATCTTTTCCGCCGCTTTTATACCGAGTGGCGGTAATGCCGTCAACGGCGGCTTTGATTTCATTGCCCACTGTATAGGTGTTAAGACCCAGCGCATACATTTTCTCACGGTCAAGTTTGATTTCGATTTGAGGAAGGCCGTCTTTCAGATCAACCGACGGTTCGGTAACAACATCAGACAGTTTTTCCTTGAGCAGAGCGGCAATTCTTTCTCCCAGCGCTTTGCCTTTTACCAGATTATCCGTGCGGAGGATTATATCAACCGCCGCATTACTGCTGCCGAAACCGCGCATACCACCGCCGAATGAAAACGAAACACCGGGAAATTGGTTAAAATGGGGACGCATTATCTCTTTGATATCATTGGCGCTTTCGATTCTTTCGGCAAATTTGGGAAGGTTGATTCGAAGAGAACCGGAATTACCGGCGTTGCCCCCCATCCCCATAAAGCCGCCGCCGCCGGCCCTAAGAACAAGCTTTTCATAGCCTTTAACTTCTTTTTCAACAATTATTTGAAGCTGTTTCAAAACCGCTTCGGTTTCCTGTAAAGGAGTTCCCATTGGCAGAGTTGCCGTTATACTCACATTGTCCTCATTCTGCTGCGGCATGAATTCCCAGCCGATTTTGGGAATCATTATAATGCTTCCTACGAGGAGCAGGAGCAGCCCCAGAATGACAATGGCCTTGTGTTTGAGTACCTTGCCGACAGCCCAGCGGTAACTGTTTTCCAGCCATACAAAAAAACGTTCAAAGTGCGCGTCAATTTTTGCCACAGCGCCGCGCAGGGGTTTTTGTTTGCGCGTTACCAGAGGCAGGTAATGGCTTGAAAGCACCGGTACCAAAAAAGTTGCGGTAAACAGGGAAATTGCCAGCGATATAACAACGGTAAACGCCAGTCCCGCAAAAAGTTCACCAGCCATTTCCAACAGGCCCTGGAACATGACCAGCGGGGCAAAGACGCAAAGGGTGGTAAGCGTTGATGCAGTAATGGCGACTAACATTTCCGACATACCCAGTACTGACGCGGTTCTGAGTTTCGCCCCTTTTTCGCGGTAATGGTAAATATTTTCCAGAATGACGATTGAGTTATCAACTAACATTCCTATCCCCAGCACCAGACCCGCCATGGTCATCATGTTGAGGGTAAGCCCGAAAAAGTACATCAACATCATGGTAATAATAATTGACACCGGAATACTGATGCCAATAATAATGGTCGGCTTGAACGATCGGAGAAAGATAAAAAGTATCAATACCGCAAGCAAGGCTCCGCTTATGGCAGTACTGGTTACCTGATTGAGCGAATTTTCAACGGTGTCGGTGGTGTTGAACAGCTCGGTAATTTTTATGTCCTGGGGAATTTCCTTCGCCAGTTTGGTCAACCGCGCACGGAGGTCTTTCGCTGTTTGTACGGAATTTTTTCCGCTTTGTTTCTGTACCGTCATCATCACCGCGGACTGGCCGTTTACATAAACGGTACTGGTTTCATCGCGGTAACCTTCAAATACATCGGCCAAATCGCGCAGATATACCTGCCGAGGCAGTTCCATCTGCATCCCGGCCATGCCGCCGCCCTTGTAGGAAATGACCGTGTTTTTAATTTCATCTAACGATGTGTATTCGCCCATGGTGGTCAGAATGTAGGATAGCCCCCCCTCAGTAATGGTTCCGGCGGCAACCTGCGTATTTTGCGCTCCCAGCATCTGCTGTATCTGCGTTACCGTCAGGCCGTAAGCTTCAAGGCGGCTTTGGGGAATTTCCACGCGAATAATTTTTTCCCTGCCGCCGTTGACCGAAGCGGTTGCGACGCCCGGTGTCTGCTCTATGCGGGGAATAATGGTGTCTTCGGTAATTTCCCTCAATTCCTCCGGTGTGCGGTTTCCCGTTATCATTAAACCCATGATGGGAATCATTGACGGATCAAATTTAAAAATCAGGGGTGTGTCCGCCCCGGTGGGCATATAATTTCTTATCCGTTCCAGAGAGTCCCGAACGGAATTTGAAGCATCCACAAGGTCGGAACCGTAGGTAAAATGCATGATTAATAAACTGGAGCCTTTTGATGAAGTGGACGTAATTTCATCAAGATTGGAAACGCCCGACAGCGCCGCTTCCAGAATACGGGTAACGGATCGTTCAACTTCTTCCGGTCCCGCGCCGGTATAGGAAGTATAGACTACCAGAATCGGAGGATTAACTTCCGGATAGAGATCAATGGGGAGATTTACCAGGGCGAAAAACCCCAACCCGATCAGCAGGGCGAAAATAATAAATACCGTAGTTGGCCGCGAAACGACAGATCTTGCAACACTCATAATAACTCCCTTTAATTGGCGCTCAGCGGCGCAAATTGTTCAATGATGTTAACCCATGCGCCGTCTTCAAGCAGGGTTTGGCCCCGGACAACAATTTCTTCATTCGCAGCAAGCCCCTTCTGAATTTCCAGAACCCCGTCAATAAGAATTCCCGGTACTACCATCCGTTTTTTTACAATTTTTTGTTCGGGATTTTCCGGATCGGTGTCAATGACAAAAACATACTGCTCCCCAAAACGGCTAAGCATCGCCGTTGCGGGAATTTTTACGATATTGTTCTTGCGCTCGGTGATAATTTTTACCTTGGCGAACATTCCTGCTTTAAGTTTTGACCCCGCATTTCTTACATTTATCCGTACTTCCATAGTGCGGGAGGCAGGATCAACCGTGGGGGCAATCTCGCTGATGCTGCCCTGAAAAACATCACCGGGCCATGCGTCAAGGGTAATTTCGCAGGGCAGGTTCATCGCCATTTTGGAGATAAAACGTTCCGCTACATACAGCCGTATTTCCAGCGCTCCGCCGCCTGAAATACGGGCCAGTGGCATTGTCTGGCTGATCGTCATGCCGACCTGGGCGGGCAGGGCTACCACCGTTCCGCTGATGGGAGCGGTAGCGATGCCCCATTGATAAGTCATACCCGGTCTTGAGGGATCAACCGCCGCAATACGGCTGCCCTTGTTTACCCGCCGGCCTACCGAAACATACACCCGGGCCACTTTACCCACTGCGTCAGAATATACGTCAACCGTGGAACCGGCTATAATGTCACCTGACAGGGCGAGATAATCCCGAATTTGGCCCTTGACGGCGGTGGTAGTGTTTACCGCAAATATCGTTTTCTGCGGCGCGTTCTGTTTTCCGGAATTGCCGGGTTTTGTCTTTTCCTGTATTTCTTTTATCTTCGCACAACCGGAAAACAAAAGGACTGCCAATAAGAGCATAAGGATTTTTTTGTTGTTCATTATTTTATCTCCTTTGAACTCAAGGTCCCAAACGGAACTCCAATAGCATATTCAAGATCAAGCAAACCGTTAAGGTAGTTAAACTGCTGTTCCAGCATGGAAACCCTTGCCTGCTTTAAATCAAGTTCGGCGTTTCGCACCTGTAAAAGATCCTGCAAACCGGCGCGGTAAGCCTGCTCGCTCAGGCGGTAGGAGCGTTCGGCAAGTCTTATCGTCTGCGCCTGGGCTTCCGCGCTGATCCGCGTTTTTTCCAGCGATAACACGGTGTTGTAAATTTCAATTTCCGTACCCTGAATCATCTGCGCCAAACCTATGTTCGCGCCGGTGATCTGGTCATTCATACTTTTGACCCCCTGAAAATCCGCGCTGAAGGGAAAAAGACTGTGCAGCCGCAGCCCCAGCGAAATGGTAAAGGAGCCGGATCTTCTCCACATATCAAAGTCGCCCAAGTTATCCTTCCAGGGGTCTCCGGTAAAGGCAGGCGTGGCGTTCCAGCTTAACGTTAAAGCCGGCAGCAACGAATTAATTTGCGCCTTGCGGGCGCTTTTCAGTAACAGTATACTATGCCGCAATTCCTGAATGTCCGGTTTGCCGGAGGCGGCTTTGGAAATCAAGTCCTGCACATTAAAGGAAATAAAATTGGTTTCGCTTTTTACCGGCTCCAGTTCAAAGGGGGTGTCATAAGGCAGCCCCAGAAACATGGCGAATTGGGCTCTGGAAAGTCGCAGGCCGTTTTCAGCCTGATCAATGGTGGGCTTCATATTTTCTCTGGCGACCTGCGCCTGTAAAAGAGTTAGTTCCGGCACAAGACCGGCGCGGTAATTCGCCTGGGCCATGGTAAGCCGCCGCCCGGCAGCCTCAAAATTTTCTTTCAGCAAGGAAATATTTTCCTGCAGCAGCAGCATATTGTTATACGCTTTGCGCACATCCCGCTCAAGCTGGGCCTTTGCTTTTCCGTAACTGATCATCCCCGCCTGATAATCCAACTGCAGCCGCTTCATGTTTGAAAACATGGCGGCGCTAATCGTGAGCGAAGCCTGTATTGAACCGGCAACATGCCATTGAGGGCCTTCAATTGGATCGGAAACAAAAAATTGAGGGCCTACTCTACCGCTTATTCCGTTAAAGATATCCCTATCTCCTGTATTGGGAATCGGTCTGGTGAAAGATTGCGAAGTTATCTCATTATCCCTGACCAGGCTGCCCCCCACCGTTATACTGGGAATAAACTGATTCCACGATAAATTCGAAGCCCTCTTTTTGGTACTTGAGGATATCCGCGCCGATTCCAGACTCAGGTTGTTTTTAATTGCCATCTCAACTGCCTGACCGGGATTGATACGGAACGTTTCGCTTTTTTGCTTTTGTGTTTCCTGTGCGGGTATTTGTCCGCAGAATAGTATTCCCAGTTTCAGAAATAAACTCACTATAATTATTTTTTTTCTCATGCCTTATTCCTCTCTTTTCTTTCCTTCCCTGACATACCGCCACATACCTCGTTTTGTCCGGAGCGCAATTGCTTGTTCCCTCCAATTCCTAATGTTATAAAACGGTACAAATATCTGATGTCGCTGTTCGGGACTTTTCCCGCTGTTTGTCCTGAATTTGTCTGCATCAATGTAGTAATGATGAGAAGCAAAATCCATGGGGAAAGCCACAGTTCTTCCCTGGACAGACTCTCATTGTTTTGCAGGGGTTTAATGTCAATCTCTTCAAAAAGCCGCATGAATTCATGCATCGGCCTTTCTTTTCTTTTTCGTATGGGGCCCAGGTTAATCCTGCGATTGCGAATCCAATCCATAGCCGTCAGAATATCCGGCTTGGAACGTAAATATTCAACAATTGAAAAAATTCCCAGATACAACTGTTCTTGCGGGAGTACCGGCTGCCGCATACCCTGCCGGGCAAAATCCATAATCCGCATGAATTCGGTTACAAAAAGCTGGTGCAGCATATCCTGTTTGTTTTTGAAATGGCCATAAAGGCTGCTCTTCGACAATCCCGAACGGTGGGCCACCTGCTCCATTGATGTTTCCCAGGGGCCCGTCTCGGCCACCGCGGCAGCTACCGCCTTGAGCAGGGGATCATCTTCAATATTGTTAATTGTTCCCGCAATACGGTTTTCCAGCTTTTCATAATCCAGCGCGGTTATCTCCTCATTATTGTAACACAGACCCTTCCCGATAATTTCACTGATTAGTTCGATTATCTGGGCAATTGCCGCTTCAGAGGGCGGGTTGGTCAACGATTCTCCCTTTTTATGGAAGTCCGCCATGAAAAACACCATGGTCGCGTTGATCAAACGCATAATCAACGGCTGGAAAACATACTCGTTTTTGATTGAATGGTGAAAACGCGCCAGATCGATCCCCCGTATGCGAAGATCTTCCATGTATGTCAGGCTGTCCCGCCTGTCGTCATTGAGTTTTACCATAGAAAAGATGAAAATGTTTACGTTCCGGGCATAATATTCCGCAATAGCCCGGATTATCATAAAGATATTTTCGGTACTATCCGGGCCGTTCAGGGCTTTTTCATAGGCAGGGCGAACAAAAGCGGCAAAATCATCCAAAAAATACCCATTCATGGCCTGAAGCAGGGCGTTTTTATTCCTGAAATGGCGGTACAGCGCCGGTTTGCAGACCTTGAGCTCACGGGCCACATGGCTGAGACTGGTATCAAGATAGAAGTTACGGCCCCATGCCTTGAGAGCCGCGTCAATTATTTCCGTCCTGGTCATTTTCATTCCCTGCACCGCAGTTTTTGCGGGCTTTAGACCGATGAAACTGCAAGTTCAACAAAAAGCCATCGACTTTTTATTGAACAAGTTACCGACCGGTCGTTAACATAAATATAACAAACGGTACAAAAAAAGGCAACAGGGGGTTGAGGGGGAAATGGGCAAATGACGGGCAGCGGGCAAAAACAAAGATTCACAAAAAATCAGTGGCATCGGCGGGTAATTCCGATTTGATTTTTGAAAAATCGGTAACATATTTGCGCCGCGATTCTACCAGCGATTGCAGTTCTTTCAACATGGACTTGTCTACCAATTCGGCTATAGGAAAAACATACTGCTCAGTTTCTGTGGTGTAACGGCTGACAAATTCCATGTCGTTTACAAAGCCCAGGGAAATCATATTGGAGATTCGATCCGCTACTTTGAGAATTTTGGCATTTTGTGACCCGGATTCTAAAATACGGGTAAGAAACGCGGCCTTGGTTTCCCCCGGGGTTTTGGTAACTTCCTGGACAAGCTGATAAACTTCATGGCCTTCGTAGTCAATGGAAAGGAGCAGATTATGGTTAAAATCAGGTATGTCTTCAAGAACATCGTGGACTATTGCGGACTTGATCAAAACGGAATCAATGTGACTATAGTCAATGAGAATTGCCATGGTGTCAAGTTGATGTCTGAACATATTACCGCCGCCGGAGCGGGTTTTTCCGATGAGGACAGTGGCAAGCTGTATATAGGGAGCAAAGTGGGTTCCCTTTAACCGCAGCATTTCCTCGATTGTCATTACTTCTCCATTTTACAGATCTCGCAGATAAGTTTCAATCTTGTTTGTTCGTGCAAGGCCGTCTTCCAGTTTTACCTTTTCGGCGGCCACCAGCTCCGGCGGGGCGTTTTTGACAAACTGTTCATTTGCCAGTTTTGCCTGCAAGCCCCGTATAAATGCCCGATCGCGTTCAAGGTCTTTGTTGAATTTTTGTTTGAGCGCCGTAATGTCCACCGCTTCGGCAATAAACACAAAAATCTCAAAACCTGAACCCGCCATACCGATAGAACCAGCCGGACGGTTCCCTGCCGCGCCGCCGGCCTCGTCTGACGACGCTTCAATTTCCATTTCGCTGATACCGGCAAGAAGTTTTACCAGTTGTTCATTCTGCCGTAACACCCGCTCCTGTTCGGCAATCAGGCGGACATTAACCCGCAATTTCTTTTCCGGGCTGATGGTACACTCGCTGCGCAGGGTGCGGATCATGCGGACAAGTTCCTGAAGAAAGGCAAACTGCCGTTCTTCTTCAGGATTACAGCGCCGCTCGTTGAACAGCGGGTACGGGGCGGTGATGAGCAGGCCGTTTATATTGGGCAGTTTGCCGTAAATTTCCTCGGTGACAAAGGGCAGCAGGGGGTGAAGCAGGCGCAAAGATTCCGCCAACACATCAAGCAGTACGGTCGCGGCGCGGTCTTTTTCGGCGGCATTATGCGTAATGTCATCGCCGGTTTTCAGCGATAATTTTGCGGCTTCAATATACCAATCGCAAAAATCGTTCCAAAAATACTCGTAGGCCGTTTGAGCCGCGTCGTTATACCGGTAAGAAAGGAATGCGTCTTCCATCGCTTTGGCGGCGCTGTTCAGCCGGGAATAAATCCACTTGTCTACGGAAATAAGGTCAGGATTTTGCACCAAATTCCGGCCTTCCAGATTCATTAATATGTAGCGGCTGGCATTCCAGATTTTATTGGCAAATTTGGAACCCATTTTGAACGATTCTTTATCAACCAGCACATCCTGTCCCTGGGCGCACATAAAGGACAGTGTAAATTTAAGCGCGTCGGCGCCAAATTCTTCCACCAGTTCCAGCGGGTCAAGGCCGTTACCGAGGCTTTTGCTCATTTTACGGCCCTGCTTGTCCCGCACCAGCCCGTGAATGTAAATGTCACGGAACGGCGCCTTGCCGGTAAACTCAAGACCAGCCATGATCATCCGCGATACCCAGAAAAAGATAATATCGTAAGCGGTTACCAGCGCCGTGGTGGGATAATAGCGGCGGAAATCCGCGGTATCGCAAGCGCTGTTTTCCCAACCGAGGGTGCTGAAAGGCCAGAGCCAGCTTGAAAACCAGGTGTCCAGTACGTCGGGGTCTTGTTCGATATGAGCGGAACCGCAGTGAGGGCAAGCAGTAAGATTGTTACGCGACACCGAAGTTTTGCCGCAGTCTTTGCAATCCCACGCGGGAATCCGGTGGCCCCACCAGAGTTGGCGGCTGATGCACCAGTCCCGTATGTTTTCCATCCAGTGCTGGTAGGTGTGCTGCCATTTGGGGGGATAGAAAATAATTTCGCCCCGCCGCCAGGAAGCCAGGGCTTTTTCCGCGAGAGGCTTCATTCTGACAAACCACTGCTCGGAAAGGAAAGGCTCTATCACCGTATGACAGCGGTAACAATGGCCCACCGCATGATTGATGTTGTTTTCTTTAATGTACCAGCCGCCCGCTTTGAGGTCTTCCAATACAGCGGCGCGGGCCTGCTTGACCGTCATGCCGCGGTATTTTTCAGGGACTTCGCCGTTAAGGGTTCCGTCGGAGTTGAGTATGTTGATGACGGGAAGGTCGTGCCGTTTGCCAAGGTCCCAGTCGTTGGGATCATGGGCGGGGGTGATTTTTACCACACCGGTTCCGAATGCCCGGTCAACATAGGCGTCAAACACAATGGGAATGTCGCGCCCGGTAAGGGGCAGGTGGACTGTTTTCCCCTTCAAGCCCGCATACCGTTCATCTTCGGGGTGAACCGCCACAGCGGTGTCGCCTAATAGCGTTTCCGGCCTGGTAGTGGCAAGTTCAACATAAGCGGCGGCAGGTGCCTCGCCGTTCATTATGGCATTTCTGGCGGCATCGCCTTCCGCGTTGGCAAAATAGTAACGCAGGTGGTACATTTTTCCCGGCGTGTCTTCGTGATCAACTTCGTCATCAGCAAGGGCAGTGCCGCAGGAGGTGCACCAGTTTACCAGATAATTTCCCTTGTACAGTAAATCCCGCTCGTAGAGGCTGACAAATACTTCCCGCACGGCGCGGGCCAGGCCCTCGTCCAGAGTAAAGCGTTCCCGGTCCCAATCCACGCTGGCCCCGATTCGGGCAAGTTGTTTGCTGATAATGGCATGATGCTCGTGTTTGACTTTCCATGTCTCTTCAAGGAATTTTTCCCTGCCCAGTTCACGGCGGCTTGTACCTTGGTCTTTTAATTTGCGTTCCACCACATTCTGCGTGGCAATTCCCGCATGATCGGTGCCTGGCACCCATAAAACCGGCACGCCCCGCATCCGGTGAAAGCGGACGACAATATCCTGCAAACTGTTGTTCAACCCATGCCCCAGGTGCAGCACTCCGGTGACATTGGGCGGGGGAATCACCACGACAAACGGTTTACCGCCGCCATTGGCGCTTGCAGATTCCGGCTTAAACGCGCCCTGCTCTTTCCAGAGGCTGTATATTCGTTCCTCAAAGGTTTTGGGGTCGTATGCTTTTGCAAGCTCAATCGCCTTCACCAAAAAAACTCCTTAATATAATACAAGAGTATAGAAATATGAAAGAATAGGCAACTAAATAGCATCAACAAGACCGCCCAGCAGGGCGCAGCCCTCGGCAGTCATGGGGAAGCTGGGCGGGGGGACGGTAAACATTGTGCGGGATTCGGTAATAAGGGCTTTACCGCGTTCTTCGGCTTCGGCAAGAACCCCCGCGGTCATAAGCGTTTGTATCAGTTCTTCCACCTCCGGCGCGCAAACGCCGCCGGAATGCGCCGCGTTAAAACAACGGAAGACCATTTCTTTTTTTTCCGGCCAGCGATGCAGAAACAACAGTACCGGCAGGCTTTTCTTTCCTTCCACTACATCATCACCCCGCTTTTTGCCGGGTATGCCGCTGGTAACATTTTTCACATCATCAAGAATCTGAAAACCGATGCCCAGTTTTTCCGCCGCTGTCCCCAGGTACTCTGTGGGGACTGAAACGGAATTCAAGCCGCCCATTGCGGCAATGGCGGCCCCCAACTCTGCGGCAAACCGGGCAAGGCAGCCGGTCTTTAACGCGCACATGGTAAAATATTCATCAATTGACGGAAGCAGATCAAAATTCCGGTGCCAGTGGATGTCCATTGCCTGTCCCAGATGAAGTTTGCGTAAATAAACGGCCCACAGTGTGTATACGGTCGTTCCGCAATCATGCGCTGTTTGTTTAGGCAAGCTCGCCTGTTCACACAGGCGTGCCGCCCAGGAATCGATGCAGGCTAGGGAAAGAAAATACAGAAAACATCCGCTGTTAATCGCCGCGTCAACGCCGTGGGTTATATGCACTGCCGGTTTGCCCCGGCGTTCATCGGAGTTGTCTTCAATATCGTCATGGATAAGGCTGGCGTTGTGGCAGAATTCAACCAGAGGGACAAGGGGCAGGGCGGCGTCACCTCCGCCCAGCGCTTCGCAAACCAGCGTCATCAGCAGAGGGCGCCAGCGTTTGCCTCCCCGCGAAAGTAAATCTTTGCCCGGCGCGGTAAGGGCGCGCAGCAGTCCTGGGCTCACTTTGTCTGCAAGACCGGGAAAAACTTCCGCCGCCCAATTCATGTTCGGAGTTTCCGGCAGCCAATGTTCAAGTACCGCTTCAATTTTTTCCAGCCTGCGGGTATACTGTGGATACATCATTCCAGTATATTTTAAACAATGGCAGATTACAAGAAACCGGATTATTGGCAGCTTAAAGCGCGGAAAGAAAACTACCCCGCCCGCTCGGTTTACAAATTACAGGAAATGGACGAAAAATTCGGCCTCCTGAAGTCGGGAGGCGTCGTGCGTTCCGGTGAACGCGTGCGCGTTCTGGATTTGGGGGCCGCGCCGGGAAGCTGGAGTCTGTACGTTATGCGAAAAATGCGCGGCAGCGTTTTTCTTGCAGCCGCGGACCTTTCCCCCCTTTCGCGCCGGTACGATGCGGGCCTGTTCAACGGTGATAATTTTTGTTTTATTCAGGGCGACATTACTGACATTGCTGTTCGTGATTTGATTCTTGCGCAGGGCCCTTATCATTTGATTATCAGCGACGCCGCCCCGGCGACAACGGGCAACCGTTTCATTGACACTACCCGCTCGCTGGAACTTGCCGAAACGGTCGCCGCATATACCGACAGTGCCCTGACCAACGGCGGCAATCTGGTAGTTAAAGTGTTCCAGGGCGGCGACGTTTCTGCGCTGCTCAAACATTTGAAGACATTGTTCAAGAGCGCAAAAAGTTACAAGCCCGAAGCCTGCCGCAGTGAATCATTTGAGACATATTATGTGGCATTGGGAAAAAAATGAGGCGAATTTATTCGATTGCTGTTATTGTGAGTCTTTTCCAAAAACTGCGTACCGACGGTACGACCGAGTTTTGGAAAAGGATCATTGTGTTTATTTTATTTAAGTAGTTTTACCAGCATACGATCCAGGCTGTCGGCAAAGGCTTTACGTTCCTTTTTACCGTAGTTTGCCGTTCGTTCTATACCCAGTCCGTTTTCGGCAAGACTCACCGTAAAATTGCGCAGGGAAAGCAATTCGTTAATGGTGTCTTTGGAAAATACCCGTCCCCGGTCATCAATAACAGCAACGCCTTTTTCCAGAAGTCGCTTTGCCAGAGCAATGTCGCGGCTGATGGCAAGGTCTCCCAATTCGGCCAATTCCACAATGCGGTTGTCAGCGGAGTTGTCTTCGGGTGGGCAAATTTCCATAGTAACATTTTCCCCGCTTATTCCCGGTACGGGGCGGTTTGCGGCAAATACCGCCGGTATGCCGCGCCGCCCGGCGGCGCGCAGAGTCAGTTCCCGTGCGTCCCGCGGACAGGAATCGGCATCAATAAAAATTTTCATTGCGGCACCGATGCGATATAAAGGGTAAAATGCCCCTGTAATACCAGGGGGTTTTCTTTACTATTAATAGGGGGGAAAAAAACCGATTCCCCCTGTTTAAGAGCCGTGCCGGAAACAGAAGCCTCTCCCTCGGTGACAATACCTATTGAGGCGCTTTGGGACAACGCCAACAGCGACGCTTCCGGCATATTTATCACACCGCCTGTGCCGCGCATCACCGTAAGGGAAAATTCTTCACAGGGAACCGGGTAGGTAAAGCAGGAAAAATGTGCTTCCGGCTTTATAATCTGCGGCTTTAAGGGGTTAAAGTCCAGAACCTTGATCAATTCAGGAATGTCAATATGTTTTGAAGTAAGTCCTCCCCTCAACACATTGTCGGAATTGGTCATGAGTTCTACGCCAAAACCGTGAATGTAGGCATGGAGAATTCCGGTCTTCAGAAAAAACGCCTCGCCCGGCTCAAGGCGGAAAATATTCAGGTAGAGGGGCGCTATCACTGCCGGATCGCCGGGGTAGAGCCGGGCAAAATTCCGCATAAGTTCCCACTCACATTTTTCCGTGGCATGAACCGAAAGAATAAATTCCGTCAGTGTTTTACGCGCTTCTTGAGAAAAGTTAAAAAGAATTTCAAAAAAATTTTGCAGGGCGGCAGTTGGATTAGGCATTTCAAGCGTCTGCAATAACGGGGCAAAATTTTCCCGTACAGTGGCGGATGCCGAATCGAGAAAAACAGCAAGAAGCCGCCGTATTTCGTCAGGACTGCGAAACCCGCACATACCGGTAAAAGGCGTAAGGGCGCAGATTATTTCAGGCTTGTGATTTGAATCCCGATAACAGCGATTAGGGGCGTCTTGCGCCAGTGCGGCCCTGTTTTCCCGTTCAAAACCTTCACGGGCCTGGATCAGATTCGGGTGCGCCTGAATTGAGAGCGGTTTTTCTGCGGCGATCAGCTTGAACAGAAAAGGAAGAGTCCCGTATCGTTCCGCTGTTTTTTCTCCCAGATAACGGCGGGGATCACGGGCGATAAGTTCTCCTAAACTAATTTCACCTGACGGCAGGTTGACCAGCGAAGGAGAACCGGCATGACTGCCCATCCACAGTTCCGCGCATGGGCCATTACTTGCGAACCCCATTAACTGTGGAATAAAATCCGGCGAACCCCAGTCATAATGCTTAATTTGATTGCGGAGTTTATAAAAATTAGTCATGAAATGCTTGATCAATACGGGCCATAATATCCTGCATGACGCGGTTCAACTCCTGCACTTCGGCTGCCCGCTGTTGATCGTCTTGTGCCTGTTTTTCTTCGATCTGTAGTTTTATTTTGTTGATTTCATCGCAGAGTAAAAAACCGGTAAGAATCGCCACTTTAAGCGGGTCCTTCATGCCGGAAATGCCCTGGGTATTTGCAATGGCAACCTGATACTGAGCCAAAACCTCATCCAGATATGCCGAATCTTCGCTGGCTGTAATGGAAAAACTGGCCCCAAGTACATTAATCAGCAGATCATGCGGCGCGGTTTTTTGCTCTACCCGGGATTCGGACGGGGAGACTTCAAACTCTGTTTCCGGCAGGGGTATATTCACCGCCATTTTCCTTGCCTAAAATATATCCAGCTCCCCGCCTTCTGCCGATGGATTTTTGTCCGGCGTGTTTTCCAGGGGATCGGAAATATCGTCCCCGTCTTGCGAAGGGGAATCTGCGGAATCCGGCAATGCTTCAGCGGAGGCTTCCGGTATTTCAAAACAGGTTTGCCCGTTGCCGGAGCTGTCGGCTACTGAAGCAGCCGCAGCTTGCGCGGGTCTCGCCGAACGCGGCGCTGCTGCCGGTTCTTTGGCGGCAGGTTTTGCAGCAGTGGGTTTATCCCGCAGGCTTTTTTCCATTGCTTTTTCAAACTGATTGAGCCTGTCGAGCGCGGAAAGGATTCCTTCTTCTATCCGGTTTTGATCTTCCTTGAAACCCATGACCAGAACCTCAAGTTCATCAATCCGCTTTTGATAGGATTCCAATCTTGTTTGCAATTCTATTTCCTGCCGATGCAGGGCGGCATTTTCTTTGGCCAGACGCTCAACATAATCAACAGCTTTTGCGACCTTTGTTTCCAGCAGTTTAACTTGTTCAAGGTTTATCATGTATCCCCTCCCCTTGTACTTTTACGCTCCCAGCGCGGTTTTTACCTGGGCGATAACAGCCTTGAAAGCCGGAACATCTTCTACGGCAAGATGTGCCAAAGCCTTCCGGTTGATAATTATTCCCGCCTTATCAAGTCCGGCGATAAAGCGGGAATAAGAAAGACCTTCGGCGCGGCAGGCGGCGTTGATTCTGATGATCCACAGTTTGCGAAAATCACCTTTCCGATCCCGCCGGTCCCGGTATGCATAGAACAGGGCTTTGGTAACCGCATCTTTGGCGGTCTTGTAGTTTGAGTGCCTGCGCCCCCAGTAACCCTTTGCCTGCTTGAGTATTTGAGTATTTTTTTTCGGTGTTCCTTTCTTTTGGAACCGTCAACTGCTCTTGACATTGTAAACCCCTACTTTGCGCAGCCGCATGACTGCGCCCATAAATTTGATTCCGAAGCCGCCTTAACCATAGGGCAGCATTTGTTTTCTGATTGCCGGTACATTGTCATCGGAGAGAATCCCCGCATGGCGCAGATTCCGTTTCCGCTTGGTAGACTTTTTGGTCAAAATATGGCGAAGGTTCTGTTTTTTGTATTTGACCTTGCCGGTACCGGTAAAACTAAAGCGCTTTGCCGCGCTTTTTTTGGTTTTCATCTTGGGCATCATGCCACCTCTGCACTATTAAAATTCTAATGCCACATATCGGCATTTTACTTTTTGGATTTGGGGCTCAGTACCATAGACATAAACCGGCCTTCCATCGCCGGCGGTTTGTCCAGCACATATTCTCCCTCAATCCGCGCAAGAACATCCTTGAGGACATCCAGTCCCAGTTCAGTATGCGCAAGCTCCCGGCCCCTGAACCGGACCGTAACTTTGACTTTGTTACCTTCGGCAAGAAATTCCTTTATATGCTTTGACTTGAAATCCAGATCGTGATCATCAATTTTTGGCTGCATCCGAATTTCTTTAAGTTTAAGGATTTTCTGCTTCTTCTTTGAATCCCGAACCCTTTTTTCATTCTCGAATTTGAACTTACCGTAATCCAGGATTTTAACTACCGGCGGAACCGCCTGTGGGGCAACTTCCACCAGATCCAAACCCGATTCCCGTGCGATCTCAAGCGCCTCCTGAGTTGTCATAATCCCCTGGCGTTCACTGCCGTCCTGAATGAGACGAACTTCCCGCACCCGAATCTGTTCATTAATCCGTAAATCCTTATCCGACAACTGACCTCCTCATTGGTTTGTTGGGAAACCACCCGCAATTTAACAACCGGTTCAACGGAGCAGAATCGGCTGTTTAGAGTATATTCTAGCAAATTACCACAGGTTTTGTCTAGTGGTGGGAACACAGTACCAGCGCCCTGTCAAAGGGCGTTTACGGATTAATGCAACCGGTTCCGGCGCACAATAATATCTACCGCATATACATAGGCCGGCTGGATTTATTCAGCCGAGCGTGCCGCGGGCTTCCATCCGGTTGCTTTTCCTTTTGAACCTTGTTACTTTGATAACAATGCTTCTCTATTTGGGCATGCGTTATCCTTTTATTCTTCTGTCAAAACACAGGTGACAGTCACCCATAGGGGAATTTCCCGATAAAAAGGCGACAGTCACCGTGCCAAAATTTTTGCATTGACATCCAAATCAAGTTATATTATATTTTGATTTAGGGAGGAAAATATGGTACGTATTTCGAAAACATACAGAATCTTAATTTCCGCCTTATTAGCTTTGTTGGGATTTTCCTGTGGAAATGGTAGAGAGCTTCCTGTCGAATACGGTACACCGAAGGCGACCTATAAAGCCAAAGGCGTTGTGGTATCGGAAGAAGACAATTCCCCCATTAAAGGAATATGTGCTCAATTTACAAGCGGATCAAACACCGTTTACACGGGCGGCAATGGCTCTTTTTCCCTGGAAGGCGATGAATTTCCCCGTCAAAAACTATATGTGAAATTAATTGATGTTGACGGGGAAGAAAACGGCTCATTTGCCGGAATGGAAATTGAAGCGGATTTTACAAACGCGGCATTTACCGGAGGCGACGGGCATTGGTATGAGGGTAAGGCTGAAAAAGATTTGGGAATAATAAAGATGAGACCTGAAAATTAAAGATGAAGCCTAAATGAAAGTTACTCCAATCTCTCTTAAAAAACGACTTGGATTGGAACTTTTTAACCGGTGGCGTGAGAGCATTGTACGCCAACACCCCTTGCAGTATTTATTTTGGGAGTGTACCCTTCGTTGCAACCTTTCCTGCGTGCATTGCGGCAGCGACTGCCGAAAAATACCGCAATCGCCGGATATGCCGCTGGCTGATTTCATCAAAACTATTGAAACTATTATACCTTACGTTGAGCCGAATAAAACCATGATAGTTTTTACCGGCGGAGAACCATTAATGCGGAATGATTTGGCGCAATGCGGGCAAGCGCTGTACGATCGCGGTTTTCCCTGGGGGATGGTTACCAATGGCCTGCTGTTAAACAAAAAGCGTTTTATGACGCTGGAACAGGCGGGCTTGCGATCAATTACCGTAAGTTTGGATGGTTTTGAGGAATCACACAACCGTATGCGCGGTCATAGCGAAAGTTATAAAAATGCTTTGAATGCAATTCAAATAATCGCGCAATCTGATTTCGATGTGGTATTTGATGTGGTAACATGCGTTAACCAATGGAATTTCAACGAACTGGTAAAATTAAAAGAATTGCTCATAGAGACAGGCGTAAAGGCATGGCGTCTGTTTACTGTCTTTCCGATTGGCAGGGCTGCTGATAATAAAAATTTGCAACTGGACGCGGTACAATTCAAACAACTATTCGATTTTATCCATGATACGCGTAAGGAAGGCCGCATAAAGGCGAATTACGGATGCGAAGGCTTTTTAGGTAATTATGAAACGGAAGTCAGGGATAGTTTTTTCTTTTGCAGAGCCGGTATCACTGTAGGGTCGGTGCTGGCAGACGGCTCAATTTCCGCCTGTCCCAATTTACGTTCGAATTTTATTCAGGGAAATATCTATAATGATGATTTTATGGATATATGGAACAATCGTTATCAGGCTTTTCGCAACCGCTCATGGGCACAACAAGGAGAATGTGCCGCTTGTAAATATTTTAAATACTGTAAAGGTAATGGAATGCATTTGCGCGGCGAAAACGGAAGTTTACTTTTTTGCCACTTCAAACGGCTGAAAGAAGCTAATCCACGCGAAGGTGCCACAGCACCGGAATCGCATAGTAGGGTGTAACATCTTTTATAAGGAAGTTGTTCTGAAACTGAAGTTTCCGAACAACTCTATTTTAGGGATAATATTGACAGGGATGAGTTACGGGGTTTTAAAGCTGATGCCAAGACAGATTTGTCATTGACCGACGAGCAAGTCAATGACCGTTTAAGAAGGGGAACCTTGATAGAGGTTCTTTAGGAGGCCAAATATGAAATACAAAAGTGAAATTTATGAAGTAATACATCAGGACGCTACGGCAAATTTTGAGATTGGCGCAATTTCCAAAGCCGAAATGAAAAAATTCGATAAAATGTGCCTTGTTAAAGAACCAAAAGCATCCTATGCGGCTGAAAAATCCCCCAAAACGGAATATGCCGCCGCATCATCATAAACGGGCATCAGTCATTCATAGGGAAAATCACCAAAAAAAGTGATAGCCACCATGTGCGTATACTTAACTTGTAAACGGCCATTTTGTTCAATGCCGCCTCGCCTGAAAGCTGCGTTATCGCGCTGGTTCCTGCGAACGATCTTCCTTCGGTTAAGTATAACAATATTAGCCGTAACAATTCCTCGGGCGTTCTTATTTCCCGCGCGCGCTGTAATGCGCCCAGCTCTTTCGCTTTCGCTTCCCAGCCTTCAGGCAGCAGACGCAACACCTGCTCAAACCTTATTTCTCCCCGTCCCATCCTTCCATTTTACATCATTTTTATTCTTAAGTATACGCATATGGTGACTGGCACTTATTCCTTTGTCCAGTATGGACGACTACCTGGCACAGGCAGAGTTTTTTTGACGTAGGTTCCTGCAGTATTGTTCATGGTTTGATAATATGTTCTAAGTTCTTGTTCAAATTGCATCATATTATTTGGGTGTACATCTGCCGGAAGAGTGATGCGTGTAATGGTATTTTCTTGCTCAATAAAAGCCTCAGCAAAGCCGGTTGAAACTGATCTGCTATTTTCATATTGGGCAAGGGATGGGGGAATAACAATGGTATTAATTAAATTATTACCGAAGGAATAAATACCTGCATAAATAAGTCCTTCCGGCAGAATAAGTTCGGTAAGTTCGTTATTGCTAAAAGCTTTATCGTCAATAAATAGCAGTCCATTCCCCCACTTTATATTTTTTATTCCACAACTGGAAAAAGCGTCTTTATTTATCCTTGTTACCGAATCAGGAATTGTTATTTCTGAAAGGTTTTTGTTACCCCTAAATGCATTTTGTCCAATTATTTGTACATTTTGTCCCAAGGTAAGTTTATCAATATTGTTGTTCTTAAAGGCTTCTTCTCCAATGGAGATAACCGAATTAGGAATTATTACTTCCCTAAGCCTACTGTTTCTGGAAAACGCATTTTCTTCTATTACGATAATCGAATCAGGGATAACAACGCTGGTAAGCTGTTTGTTTCTAAAGGCATTACTTCCGATGTGTGTTACCGTGAGACCATAGAGATTGGAAGGGATCGTCAGATTTCTCGTTTTACCTAAATATTCGGTAATAGTAATGGTGCTATAACTATTCACCGTTACTGTAAAGTCGGAATCGTTTAGGCCAATGTCCTGCGCTGTAATAACTTTGAAGTTCTTGGCTCCACCGGAAGCGGTAGTAATGATGGTTTCGTGGATAGCGGCGTTGATATTTTCCACAATGTCTTGGGAAGAATTATCCCGCCTCATGGAAATGAGGCTAAAAGATGCTGGAGGACCTTTTTTATATTCAAGAACAATAACCGACCCGGACACTTCTATAGCTCCGGCAGCCCCGGCAATTGTTCCGGCAGTATTCAGAGCGCCTCCAACAGCAGCACCGCCGGGAATCATGTTAGCAACCCTTCCGGCAGTCTTTCCAACAGTGCCGGGCCAAATATGAGTTTGTTTAAGTGTCAGTATAGAGCCGTCATTGGTATCCTCAATTTTGATAGTACCCGCCGAAAAATTTTCCCCGTTTACCGTAGCTATCCAGGTATCACCGCCAAATTGAAATTTCAAATTATTTCCGGCTATAGGAATAGCCGGTAAAAGATTCAAAGCTTGTTGTAGTATAGACGGTTCACCAAGTATCGGAATAGAAGACGAATTATTAGTTCCTGAACCAGAAGCGCACCCAATGAGTATAAGTGCTGCTGTTACCATATAAAAAATATTTTTCTTCATAACAATATCTCCATGTAAGAATTAAGAATTTACCCGTGTTTATACACGAATAAGGAGAACCTTTCTATAAATGTTTATAATAGTCTCCCTATAGTTCAATATATAGAACAAATAGATTTTTGTCAATAACCAATCCCTATGGTTTAATA
>Ga0268262_10002538_pt1 | contig 20972 bp, 23 predicted proteins | sample TergutNc150P3_FD_190354 | JGI IMG/M metagenome (GOLD analysis project Ga0268262, IMG submission 190354) | Nasutitermes corniger P3 segment gut microbial community from laboratory colony in Florida, USA - Nc150 P3 (SPAdes) (version 2) | ecosystem: Host-associated > Arthropoda: Insects >... | reverse complement strand
CAGTCTTCCAGCCACATGGCTTTTTCTTCTTCGCTAAATTTCATCTTTTCCCTCCGAAATTGGGTAATTTCCGGAAGTTTATCTCATCTTATTTCCTGGCGGTAGAAGCGGTTCTTTTGACGGATACAAAGATATATTTCTTATTTGCACAATATTATATATAAAGCGATACAAGGAACAAATATTAATGTTTCTGTTATATCAGACGCCGTATTTCTATACACTGAAAATAAATGTGATCAATTAATATTTTCTTTACCTCAGATATTTAGGCAGTGTATCACTAATGGCGTTTTATTGCGTGCTGGTTTGAGTTATGGTGAATACACAATAACAACGACTGAACTTTCTGTTAATAATATTTATGGAGAAGCTGTTACACGAGCGGTAAAATTAGAAAAGAGTGGGAAAGGATGTAGAATTTTCATGGATCAAAATATACCTGCACAGTGTAGTAATATTTTTACATATAATTCAGAAATATTTAAACAATACAGGAATTATGCAGATTATTCATATATCGATGTTTTTGAATGGCCGTTAATATATGGACATTATTATTACAATCCGATATATAGTTATAATATTGATCTTGAACCAAATAAGGAGCTCGCAGATTTAATTTTTGATAACCATAAGCTTTCGATATATTTGAGGTTTTCAACTAACTTTTCATGGAATGTACGAACTGTCGAAGGTTTTACTCATGTTGCGGTAAGTATTGAATATATTACATCTTCAATTGCTCTTTTGCTTAAAAAAACAAGGGATGCCCGGATTTCAGAAATAGAAAAAAAAATATAACACAGAATTAAGTGAAGTAAACAGGAATGAAATATTAGGAAATGGATATTTGCCTATGGATTTTATATTAAAGGATACTACTCGAAATGATGAGATTGTTAAAGATATGATAGAAGATGGAAGAAGAAAATATCAAAAATAATCGGCATTGCTACAAATTGAGTTGACAGTACCTTCAATATTATTTACCATTTATTATCAAACAAGAGTTTCTGGCCAAGGAATACAATTATGTCTGTTGAGCAAGTCCGCGCATATTTAGACCGTTGGGGCAGAGGAAAAGATGTCGTTGAAATGGATCTCTCCACCGCCACGGTAGAGTTGGCGGCATCCGCCCTTGGGGTGATACCCGCAAGAATCGCGAAAAGCATTTCGCTCAGGGACAACGGCAACAACGCCATGATTGTCGTTGCCGCCGGGGACATGAAAGTGGATAACCGCAAGTTTCGCGATCGCTTTGGGTTTAAGCCCAGAATGTTGAGTTCCGAAGAGGCGCTGGAATTTACAGGCCACGCAATCGGGGGCGTCTGTCCCTTCGCGCTTCCACCCGCCATAACTGTCTATCTGGACGATTCAATAAAAAGATTCGCGACTATTTTTCCTGCCTGCGGAAGCGGCAATTCCCTCATAGAGCTGACGCTGGGCGAACTTGAGGAATATTCCCAATGCTCCGGCTGGGTTGACGTCTGCGCTGCCAAAAGTTGAATTAGCTAATTCATAAAATAGAAAATAAAAAGCAAATCTTTTTTTTCAGTATATCATTATATGACATGGTGGGCGCAGTACATTTTACACATAATATGGACGAAATAGGCCCCGCGCCAGATACGCGAAGAATCAAAATATACGATTTTAAGCAGCCCGACAAATTTTCCAAGGGACAAATAAGGGCGATTTCAATCATTCACGACACCTTTGCCCGCTTAACGACCGACAGCCTTTCCGCCCAACTGCGGAGCATTGGTCGCGTTCACGTTTCGACTGAGCGACATTGAAACTTCTATAATGAAAGGCGTTATCGTCCCAATGCTGGGTAATTTGAGTGAAGCCTGGGCCACTGTATTGAACCTGCGCCCCAGTTGGGGGCAGATCGACACAAATCCCCAGTTCGTTCAGCTCGTTCCCCCCACCGATATGGTGGTTTTAGTAACGCTGGAAGCCAATATAGGGGACGTGAAATTGAGCGGGTTCTGGAAAAGAAACTTAGCACGCTTTCCGGCGAAGATTATGTTGCAGCCGGCGGCGTTGAGAGCATCGCTAAAATCCTGAACCATGTTGACAGCGATTCAAGAGATCAAATTACCGAGGCGATCACCAGCGAAGACCCCGAACTTGCCTACACGATCAACGAAGCAATAGCGCCGAAAAAGTAGTTCCTCAGTTCCTATTTCGTTTCCCTGCTTGGGGGGAAAATGAGGTTCAAAACTATTCCCACCAAAGTAGCAAACGCGACTCCGGCCAGCTGGAACTCAAGCCCCCCTGTAATGGCGAAGGCAAGCCTGCCGCCTCCGATGCCGATAACCAGGATCACCGAAGAAATGGTCAGGTTCCGCTTGTCCTTGTAATCGACCCCGCTTTCCGTCAGAGTCCTGAGCCCGGAAGAGGCGATTATTCCGAACAGGAGCATCGAGATGCCTCCCAGTACCGGAGTGGGGATGGTTTGAATCAGCGCGCCGAACTTTCTGAAGAACGAAAGCAACACGGCAATTACCGCGGCCCCGCCGATTACCCAAACGGAAAAAACCCTGGTAATGGCCATGACGCCTATATTCTCCCCATAGGTAGTGTTCGGCGGCCCGCCCCATAACGCAGCCCAGGCAGTGGCAAGCCCGTCTCCGGCCAACGTCCTGTGGAGCCCGGGGTTCTTGTAAAAATCCTGGCCTACAACTTTACTCGTTACAAGCGTGTCCCCAAGATGCTCACAAATGGTTGCCAGAGACACAATAACAAAAGTAAGAATCGCAACTAAATTGAATTTGGGAAGCTGGAATGAGGGAAGCCCGAACCATGAGGCGTCTTTGACTATCCGGAAATTGATAACGGCGTAAGCGGGAAAGAAAAAACCCATTATAAGGGCAAAAAGGTATCCTGCCACAAGACCGATAAGGATGGGAATTGCGTTGAAAAATCCCTTAAAAAAGATGCTTACTATCACCGTAACCATCAGCGTAGCCGCGGCAATTGAAAGGGATACCAGGCTGTAATTTCCGGCAGCGTCGTTCATGGCCATCCCCATCGCCGTAGGAGCCAGGTTAAGACCGATTACAATGATAACAGACCCAATCACAACCGGTGGCAGAGCCTTATCCAGCCAGCCTGTTCCGGCAAATTTTATGATTTGACCTACCAGACAGTAAAAAATCCCGGCTGCAATCGCGCCGCCCATCGCATACGGCACTCCGTAAGCGCCGGAAATGGAAATAAGCGGGGCAATAAAAGCAAACGAAGAACCAAGGAAGGCCGGAACCTTCGCCTCTGTAAGAACGATATAAAGTAAAGTCCCTGTCCCTGCCGTAAAAAGCGCTGCCGCCGGATCAAGGCCAGTAAGAATTGGGACAAGAATAGTCGCCCCAAACATCGCGAAAACATGCTGAAAACTCAAGGGTATCCATTGACCAAGGGGCGGCCGGCTCCTGGGTCCTAAATTTTCAAGTTGGTTCATAAAGCCTCCAAAAATAATTTCCCCATTGTATACACAAACAGGGGTATCTGGAAAGCCTTGCGCCCACCCAGGGTAAAAACATTTGCTTTATGGCAGTATGAACCAGTGGTAAAAATCGACGGAAATATGTAGTATAGTAAAAGCGTGGATGGCAGTATTGAGTTCAACAAGTCAGCTTTTAAGCACGGAATTACAGAAGAAGATATCCGCTATGCCTTTGCCCATATTATTTTTGACCACCCCATAGCCGGAGAGGATGAAAAGAATTTGCTCATAGGTTTTGATACAAAAGCCAATGTGCTTGAAATATTATATAATGTGATAGGCGATCAGACAATAAACGTATTTCACGCGATGAAATGCCGAAGAAACTGGCGAAACTACGCCGAAAAGCAGGAGGAATAATGGCAAGGATGACTGAAGAAGAAGCAGATGCTCTGGACGAATTATGGACAAAAACCACGCCAGAAATTGATACCAGCAAGAGCGGATACTTTACCCAGCATATGGCACATTTAATAGAGGTAGACAATCTTACGGCGGCTTACCTACGGGCACGCGCCGATGCAACCCATAAAACCCCGGCACAAATAATTGGCGAAATGGTAAGGGAACAAATCCACGCCTCTGTGTAAAGATACCGTAGCAGCGAATTAACTACTTTTCTCTCCTCCAACCCGTATTGGGAATACCTTTATCCCTTCTTCCGGGAAACTCTTCTTTACTTCATTAACGGCCTTTAGTATCTTGCGCGCTTCTTCTTCATCGCACCAGATAACCAGGGCAAAGTTTTCTTCCGGCCAAATGGCGTCCCCCATGCGGGGGCCGGAAGTGCCGACCCCGTAGATCGTGGGGTATTTTGTGTAATACTTCGCTACACCTTCTTTTTTAAACGCTTCCATTATGTTTTCTTCTACCGAGTGGTTCGCGACAATTTCAAGCCGTACCATTTTTGGCCTCCTTTGCTTTTGCCTTAACATCTTTCCGCCTTAGTCCGGCTGCAATTCGCTCACGCCTGGCTTCGGCTTTTGCCGCCCGCTCGTCGGAACGCCTGTTCATGATGAAATAAACCGTGGGCATCAGGAACAGGGTCATTAACGTTCCAAAAGAGAGGCCGCCAAGAACAGTCTTTCCGATGGGAGCCACCAGCTCCGAGCCTTCGCCGGGGAAAAACGCCATCGGCAAAAGTCCCAGAATGGTAGTGAGGGTGGTCATCAGGATTGGGCGGAGCCTGTTTCCCGCCGCTTCCACGCAGGCGTCGTGAAGGGAATAGCCGCGCTTGCGAAGCAGGTTCGTGTAGTCCACAAGCACTATCCCGTTGTTTACAATAACGCCGACAAGCACGAGAAGCCCTACGGCAGTGAGTATATTGAAAGTGTCGCCGGTCATCAGGTAGATGGCCACAATGCCTATGAACGACAGGGGAATCGTAAATATGATGATGAAGGGATCCCGGAAGGACTCAAAGAGGCTCGCCATGACGCCGAATACCAACAGGATTGCCACGACGCAGATAAGGGCAAAGCGGGTCATCATCTTCACCATCTCCGCGTTGTCGCCGCCGTATTCGATGATCACATCGTCTTCAACGGGAACCTCCGCGGTCATAAGGGCCTCTATCCTGCTCTGGAGGGTGTTCATCCTTGTTCCGGCTTTCGCCCCGGCCGTTACGTGAATGATCCGGCTCTGGTTCTCCCGGTTTATGGTCATCGGGCCTGTGCCTTCCTCGTACCGCACAAAACTGGAAAGGGGAACGCGCCCCGCCATCTGGCTGTTGATAAAAATGTGGTCCAGCGCCGGACGGGTGCTACGGTCGGCTTCCGCAAGGATCAATAGAACATCGTAATCCTTGCCGCCGGTTTTGTACCTGGTGGCGGTAACGCCGTCCACCGCGGCCTTGATCTCGTTGCCCACGGTGTAGGTGTTAAGCCCAAGCGCGTACATCTTTTCCCTGTCAATTCTTATTTCGATCTGGGGGAGGCCGTCGCGAAGATCGACAGACGGCTCTGTGATATCGTCAATGCGTTCTTTTAGCAGGGCCGCTATTCTTTCCGCCAGGGCCTTGCCTTTCACCAGGTTATCGGTGCGGAGTATTATGTCCACCGCGTTGCCGCCTGCCAAGGACATGTTCATACCGCCGCCAAGGCTAAAGGACACTCCGGGGAATTCGTTGAAGTGCGGCCGCAGTATGGCTTTGATGTCATCCGCGGTTTCAATCCTGTCTTCGAATTTTGGAAGGCTTATTCTTAGGGAACCGGAGTTGCCGCCCCCGCTCCCGCCGATACCCATAAAGCCGCCGCCGCCGGCGTTAATCACCATGCTTCCGTAAGCCTTTACTTCCTTTTTCACTATCTCCTGGAGCTGCATTAAAACTGCCTCGGTCTCGGGAAGCGGAGTACCCATGGGAAGGGTTACGCTGACGCTTACATTATCCGATTCCTGCGTGGGCATGAAAACCCAGCCTATTACCGGAACCATGAATATGCTCCCCGCAAAGAGAAGGAGAAGAAAAATAACAACGATGGCCTTATGCTTAAGCACCTTGCTAACCGCCCAGCGGTAACCGTTATCAAGACCGGCAAGAAGGAACGCGAACACGTCGTCAAGTATTTTCAGCAAACCTTTAAGGGGTTTTTGCTTGCGTGTAACCAGCGGCAAATAGTGGCTTGAAAGCACCGGCACCAAAAACATGGCGGTAACAAGGGAAATCCCAAGGGAAATAACCACCGTAAAGGCAAGGCCCGCGAAAAGCTCTCCCGCCATTTCCAGCAGGCCCTGGAACATAACCAGAGGCGCGAAAACACAGATGGTTGTCAGGGTAGAAGCCGCGATGGCAACGAGCATTTCCTGGGTGCCTATTACCGAAGCTGTAGCCAGCTTGGCGCCCTTTTCCCGGTAATGGTAAATGTTTTCCAGAATAACAATGGAGTTATCCACCAGCATCCCTATTCCCAAAACCAGGCCGGCCATTGTCATGAGGTTTAACGTAAGCTTCGCGAAATACATCAGCATCATGGTTATAACAATGGAAACAGGGATACTGATCCCTATAATGAGCGTGGGCTTTATGGAACGAAGGAAGAGGAAAAGGATCAGTATCGCCAGAACCGCGCCGCTGACGGCGGTGGACGTTACCTGGTTCAGGGAGTTTTCTATTATATCCGTGGTGTTAAACAACTCAGTGATCTTGATGTCCGGGGGCAATTCGCTGGTCATCCTTGTAAGCCTGTCGCGGAGATCTTTCGCGGCCTGGACGGAGTTTTTGCCGCTCTGCTTTTGAACAGTCATCATTACCGCGCGCTGGCCGTTTACATAGACAATGCTGGTTTCGTCGCGGTAGTTTTCGTACACGTCGGCAAGGTCGCGCAGGTAAACCTGGCGCGGCATCTCCACCTGGCCGCCTGAAACGCCGCCGCCCTTGTAGGAAATGACCGTATTCTTGATTTCGTCCAGAGAGGTGAATTCGCCCATCGTAGTAAGAATGTAAGAAAGGCCGTTCTCGGTGATGCTTCCCGCCGCGGTCTGCATGTTCTGGGTGGCAAGCATCTGCTGTATCTGGGTTATGGTAAGGCCGTAGGCTTCAAGGCGGCTTTGGGGTATTTCCACCCTGACAATTTTATCCCGGCCGCCGCTTACCGAAGCCGTCGCGATCCCCGGCGTCTGTTCAATACGGGGAACAATAACGTCCTTCGCCATTTCGCGCAATTCTTCGGCGGAACGGTTTCCGGTTACCATTAAGGCCATAATGGGGATTATGGCAGGATCGAATTTGAAAATCGTCGGCGTACCCGCGCCCGAAGGCATATAGTTTCTGACGCGTTCCAGGGCGTCCCGAACGGAATTAGACGACTCGGCAAGGTCTGTGCCGTAGTTAAAACTCATGATTACCATACATGAGCCCTTGCTGGAAGTGGAAGTAACTTTTTCCAGTCCGGAAACGCCTGACAGCGCGGCTTCCAGAACCCGCGTTACAGAGCGTTCAACTTCCTCAGGCCCCGCGCCGGGAAAGGAAGTGTATACAACCATAATGGGAAGGTCTATCTCGGGGTAAAGGTCGACGGACAAATTCGCCAGGGAAAAAAGACCCAATCCTATGAGGAGGGCGAAAATTACAAAGACCGTTGTAGGCCGGGAAACAATAGATTTGGCAACACTCATACTTTCCCCCTAATTGGCGCTCAAAGGCTGAAGCTGTTCGATGACATTGACCCTGGAACCATCTTCCAAAAGAGTTTGGCCCCGGATGACGACTTCCTCGTTAGGCGCAAGGCCCTGCCGGACTTCCATCACTCCGTCAATAACTATTCCCGGAACAATAACCCTCTTACGGGCTACCGGCGCTTCGGGATTGGTATTATCAACTGAAAAAACGTACTGCTCCCCGAAACGATTCACCACCGCCGATGACGGTATTTTCACGACGTTCTCTTTCGTTTCGGTTATAATTCGCACCTTTGCGAACATCCCGGCCTTTAGGCGGCCACCGTGGTTTTCAATCCCTACCCTTATCTCCATTGTCCTGGAAGTAGTATCCACCGTCGGGCTTACTTCGGTAATGCTCCCGCGAAAGATTTCTCCAGGATACGCGTCCAGGGTAATTTCGCAGGGATGGTTCAGGCTGATCTTGGAGATGAACCTTTCCGCCACGTAGAGCCTTGTCCCAAGCCCGGCCCCGCCAGAAATGCGGGCAAGGGGAACTGCCTGGCTGACGGTCATGCCCAGTTGGGCCGGAAGCGCAATAACGGTTCCGGCAACTGGTGCCCTGACCACGCTGGCTATGAACTCCATTCCAGGCCGCGAAGGATCAACTTCGGCTACGGGATCGCCTCTTTGAACACTGCTGCCAACGGAAACGTACAGCCTGCTCACCTTGCCCGCAGCATCGGAATAGGTGTCCACTATGGACGATGCGATAATGTCGCCGGAAAGGGCGAGGTAGTCCCTTATTTGCCCGTTTGCCGCCGGAATCGTGTTTACAGCGTAGACCTGGACCACCGGACCTGCCCCGCCGGTCCCGCCCGAAGGATCAACAGAATTTTGTAATTTGCCATAGGTTTCCTTGATCCTCTCGCATCCGGAAAAGCTCAAAAGCGTTATCATTAAAAGCGATGCCCATCGTGTTTTTTTCATTTTGCACTCCCAATACTGCCACTTACATTAGCGGTACTTAAAGTCCCGAAAGGAACTCCTATCGAATACTCCAAATCAATCAAATCGTTCAGGTAATTAAAATTCACCTGCAGGAGTTGAAGTTTGGCCTGCTCCAGAGCCAAAGACGCGCTCTGAACCGCCTGGAAATCCTGAAGGCCCGCGCGGTAAGCTTCTTCCGTAAGCCTGTAAGACTGCTCGGCAAGATTCACCGCGTTTTTCTGGGCTTCCGCGCTTGTTCTTATTTTTTCCAGCGAGGCCAGCTTGGTGAAAACTTCCAGCTCTGTTTCCCGAACCATCTGGGCAAGCCTGATGTTCTGAATTTGAAGATTCGTATCCATGTCCTTTCGCTGCTGGCCCTCTTTTGTGAAGGGAAGATAATTGTTAAAGGTCATACCAAGGGTAACTGAAAAATTACCGCCCTTGTTCCAGTTGTCCCCGTTAAACAAACTGTCCTTAAACGGATCCAGCATCGGATTGAAAAGAGAGGTTAAAGTCCAGCCCAATCTTAAAAAAGGCGTGTACTGCTGAAGGGTCAGGGCCTTTTTCTGGCTTTGCAGGGTCATTATGTTGGCCCGCAGTTCCAGAATATCCGGCTTTTCGGTGGACGCGCGGGAAATAAGCTCAGAAAGCTCCATGGGAATCGCAAAAATACTGAAAGAGATAGGCTCAAACTCAAAGGGGGTGTCGTAAGAGAGGCCCAAAAGCAGGGCGAAATTTCCTTTCAGGCTCTTTAGATTATTCTCCAGATCACGCACATTGGGCTTCATGTTCTCCGCCGCCACCTGCGCCTGAAGCCATGTGAGCCTTGGGGCAAGCCCCGCCCTGAAATTGGCTTCCGCAATGGAAGCCTGCCGCTGGGCATTGTTGTAACTCTCATTTAGAAGCGCGACATTAGATTGCAAAAGGAGGATTTGGTTGTACATCTTCCTCACGGCCTGTTCCATCTGGAGTTTGGCCTTTTCTAAACTTATGAGGCCGGCCTCGTAATCCAGGCGGGTGCTCCTTATCCCCTCGACAAGGGCAAAACTAAAATCCAGGGTAGCAGAAAATGCGCCGTTCACATGCCATTGGGGAAGATCTATCGAATACGGACCCTGGGTTACTGTAGACGCCCAGTTGTCACGGGACAAAGATCCGGTAGCGCTGGCAGAAGGAAGAAATTGGTTCCACACAAATTCGGACTTTCTTTTTTTAATATCCAGCCCAAGCATGGCGGACTGGAGATTAAGGTTGTTTTTAATTGTCATCTCCACCGCGGTATCAGGGGTAAGCCGAAGGACGGTTCCCTGCTGGCCGTAGGCTGAAAAAACCCCGCACAGGAATATTCCCGCCAGCAAAATCCCCCTGCCGGCAGCCCCGAAAAAATGGGTCATAACGAGACTCCTTTTGGCCGGAGCCGGACAAACGTGACTATCACCGATCCTCCCGCTTCGCCTGTTATTTATTCGAGCCCGCAATACGCGCGGCTCAGTACGATAAAGCACATTATTACATTTTTTCTTCATTAGATTAAACCCTCTAAACCCAAAGAAATAAACCGGAAAAGGAGCCTGAAACATTCATTGGGTACTTCCGACGCGGTTTTCGTCCAGGCTTTTTCATCGGCGGCCCTCGGCTCTTTGAGTCTTGAAGGCCAAAGGGCCAGGGTGTTCACAATCATGAAAATAACCCACTTTGCCGCCCAAAAAAGAAAATGCTGATCGTATTTTCTTATTGCTTCCATTTTGATGCTTCGTATTATCCGGTAAAGCCGGCCGGGCATCGACTTTCCCAGGTCGAGCTGCCTGGTTTTAAGCCAGTCCATTGCCACAAAGATTTCAGGCCGGGACCGCAGGTAGTACACGATGGAAATAATTGCCAGGTAGAGCTGCTCCTCGTGGACTGCCGTTGTTTCAATCTGCGCTTTGGCGAAATTTACGATCTTGCTGAATTCGGTAATAAAGAGCTGCGCCAGCATATCCTGCTTGTTTTTAAAATGCGCGTAAAGGCCGCTTTTTGAAAGCCCCGAGCGCTTTGCCACCATTTCCATGGACGCGTCCCAGGGACCTGCCTCCGCCACGGCTTCCGCAACCGCCTTAAGCAGGGCATTGTCTTCCCTGTTTTCGCCAACAAGGCCGGCGGCCTGCTTTTCAAGGCGCTCGTAATCAAGGGCGCTTATCTTCCGCCCGTCCATTTTCAGCCCTTTTTTAACAAGGTCTTCAGTCCGGTCAAGGGCGGCTTTTATCGCCTCTTCATTCGGAATACGGCCGGTTTTAAAGTATTCATAATGAAAATTGGCAATACAAAAAATTACCGTTACCAGCAAAAGCTGCATTTTTGCCGGGTATAACCCGGCTTTGTTCTCAAAAACCGGATGTTTAAAATTAACTCCCCGGTTTTTTAATTCTTCAACCGTGTTTTTTCTTTCGTGGCAGTTATAGACCAGGATATGGGAAAAAATAAAAGCGTCCCTGTTTCTGATATAGTACTCGGCGATAGTTCTGATAAAAGCAAGGTAAGCTTCCTGCGTGGAAGCCGCGGCATCCGCCTTTTCGCAGCCCTTTTTAAGAAAAAACGTGCAGTCGTCAAAAAAGGCTGTGTGCATAGCGTCCAAAAGGGCGTCTTTGTCCTTAAAATGGCGGTACAGGGCGGACTTACTAACCCCAAGCTCCAGGGCAATTTCAGCGAGACTGGTGGTCCGGTAAAGATCCCGCCCCCAGACCTTAAAGGCGGCCCTGATAATATCATCGCTTGTCATAAATCATGTTACCGAACGGTCGGTAACATAACTATAACAATTTGGGAATCAAAAGGCAACAGGGAAGAGAGGGAGAATTTTCAATAATGAAACCTGAAAGAAATTAACACAATTAAGCTGTTGTATTCATGTACAACTTATTGTACTTGTATTGTTATGTCAACCTTTAAGTATTTAACAAAATAATGTAAACTAATTATTGTCCAAAAGGAGGCTTTATATGGCATACACAGCTAAAGAAAACCGTTACGAGGCGATGAAGTACAGAAGATGCGGCAGAAGCGGCCTTGAGCTGCCAGAGATTTCGCTGGGGCTTTGGCACAATTTCGGCGACAGGGACCACTATGAAACAGGGCGCGAAACGGTGTTAAGCGCTTTTGACTCAGGCGTTACCCATTTCGATCTTGCCAACAATTACGGGCCGCCGCCTGGCGCCGCTGAAATGACCTTTGGCCGGATTCTAAAAGAAAGCCTTATGCCTTACAGGGATGAAATTATTATCTCCACAAAAGCAGGCTACGCAATGTGGCCCGGCCCCTACGGCGATTGGGGCAGCAGGAAGTACCTTGTCGCAAGTCTGGACGCAAGCTTAAAGAGAATGGGCCTTGATTATGTCGATATTTTTTATCACCACAGGCCGGATCCGAACACTCCGGTTGAAGAGACAATGACTGCCCTCGCGGACATTGTCCGGCAGGGCAAGGCGTTATATGCCGGAATTTCAAATTACAACGTGGAAGAAAGCGCCGCGGCAATTTCTTTGCTTCGTTCCCTCGGCGTACCCTGCCTTATTCACCAGGCGAAATACTCCATGCTGAACCGCTGGACAGAAGACGGGCTGCTTGATGTTCTGGAAAGGGAAGGAACAGGCTGCATTTGTTTTTCGCCTCTGGCGCAGGGGCTTTTAACCAACAGGTATCTGAATGGTTCTATCCCTGAAGGCTCCAGGGCTTCAAAAGGCGTTTTTCTTAAAGCGTCCGCGATAACGGATGAGCTTTTGAAAAAGCTGAACGCTCTAAACGCTGTGGCCAAGGAAGGAGGCAGAACCCTTGCCACCCTTGCGATAAAGTGGATACTAAGGGATAAACGCAATACCTCGGTTCTTATGGGAGCCAGCTCTTCCGCCCAACTGAAAGAAAACCTTTTATCGCTGTCACAAGCGCCGCTTTCAACAGATGAATTGAAAAAGATAGACAGTATTATCTCAACAGGCCTATAAAAGCCGATTTATCCGATTGTTTGGCTAAATCGAGCGGGGTCATTCCTTTTATACATCTAATTCTTTTGTCCGCCCCGTATTGAAGCAAAAGCCTGGCTGCGGCTACGTTATTCGCGGCCACCGCGAAATGCAACGGAGTATAACCGTTTCTTGTTGCCTTGGCGTTTGGATCAAAACCGTGATCCAGAAGGAGTTTTACCGCAAAAACGTTAGGCTGCAACATCGCTTCATGGAGGGCGGTTGCGCCAAGGGCATCCCTGACATCCTTGTCTACTCCGGCGGCAAGAATTTCCTGCATGGTTTTTATATCACCGCGGTATGCGGCGTTTATAATCGCGCAGGAAGGGAATACCGGCCCGCAATCCCGCATTTCCTCCGGAAACAGAGGAGAAACAGCAAAAACCAGGCCTAAGATGACAAAAAAACAACTCCTCTTTTTCATTGTGTTGTAATTGTAATCAATAAATAAACAGTTTACAACCCCATTAACTTTATGTATTATAATTAAATAAAGTTATGTCGGATATAGTTCCGGCAAAAAATAATACCTGTGAGGGGTTTTCATGGCCAAAAAAGGTAAAGTTGTCGTTGATCGGGAACTGTGCAAGGGATGCTATTTATGCATCCGCGCCTGCCCGCTAAAAGTATTGGAAAAAGACGCTGAACCAAACTCGACGGGAACCTATCCGGCAAAATTCGCAAGCCCGGAAAAATGTATTGCCTGCGGCAATTGTTATGAAGTTTGCCCGGACGTGTGCATCGGAGTTTTCGAGCTTAGCGCCTGAAAATAATGCGTTTTGATTACAGCTTAAATTGCATTTAAGCTGCATCGCATGTTGCATTGCATTAAGGAGGAAACTTGAACTCAGAAAAAGTATTAATGAAGGGAAATGAAGCCATTGCGGAAGCGGCAATCAGGGCCGGCTGCGGCGCTTATTTCGGTTACCCCATAACCCCGCAAAATGAACTTACCGCGTATATGGCTCTGCATATGCTTGATAAAGGCCGGATTTTCATCCAGGCCGAAAGCGAGATCGCGTCAATCGTGATGGTTTTCGGCGCTTCCAGCGCGGGCGCAAGGGCAATGACTTCCTCATCAAGCCCCGGCATAAGCCTTAAGCAGGAAGGGATTTCCTACGCCGCCGGGGCGGACGTTCCCTGTGTCATAGCAAATGTTTCCAGAGGCGGCCCGGGACTGGGCTCCATCGCACCGGCTCAGGGCGATTATTTCCAGTCAACCAGGGGCGGCGGCCACGGAGACTACTACTGCATAGTATTGGCTCCAAAAAGCGTTCAGGAATGCGCCGACTTTACCTACCTTGCGTTTGACCTTGCGGATCAGTACCGAACCCCAGTAATAATCCTGGCGGACGGTATGATTGGCCAGATGATGGAAGGGATAGTCCTCCCGCCGGAAAAATCCCCTAAAGATCTTCCGAAGAGGCCTTGGGTAGTCGGAAATATGGCGGGAAGGCCGTCCAGGCACATCACCTCCATCAACCTTGTTCCGGCGGAGCTTGAAGCCAAAATCAAGGCCAGGTTTGAACGGTACGAGCAAATTAAAAAAACCGAAATCCGTTTCGAGGAAGTGGACACGGCGAACGCTGACATTACTTTGGCCGCCTACGGAACCTGCGCCCGGGTCTGCCTTGGCGCGAAAAAGCTCGCGGACAAAGCAGGGCTAAAAGTCGGCTTGTTCAGGCCAATTACCCTCTGGCCGTTCCCCTACGAGGCTCTGGGTAAAATAGGCGAAAGGGGGAAACCCATTCTCACCGTGGAGATGAGCATGGGCCAGATGGTGGAAGACGTGCGTCTTTCGGTTCTGGGCAAGTCGCCGATTCATTTCCTTGGCCACACCGGGGGAGTTATTCCCACCGAGGAAGAGGTTTTTGAAGAAGCAAAGAAAATTCTATCAACGTACTGAATGGAGCGTAAAATGAGCGAAAAAAAACTTTACGGCCATCCCAAAAGCCTTTGCGATGTGCCTACAAAATACTGCGGGGGCTGCGGCCACGGCATTATTCACAGGATCATCACCGAAGTTATTGACGCGCTGGGCGTTCGGGAAAAAACGATCATTACAAATCCGGTAGGCTGTTCAATCTGGGCGGATCTTTATTTTGATTTTGATTCCGTTCAGCCTCCCCACGGCAGAACCCCCGCGGCGGCCACCGGCGTCAAGCGGATACTTCCCGATCACGTTGTAATTTGCTATCAGGGAGACGGAGACATGGCCGCCATAGGAACCGCGGAGATGATCCACGCGGCCAACAGGGGCGAAAAATTCACCACGATTTTCGTCAACAACGCGATTTACGGCATGACGGGCGGACAGATGGCCCCCACAACGCTGATTGGGCAAAAGGCAACTACATCCCCAAAGGGCCGCGATCCTGAGAAGGCGGGCATGGGTTATCCCATCAGAGTCGCGGAGCTGCTTGCCACCCTGGACGGAACCGCGTATATCGCCAGGGGCGCGGTTAACAACGCCGTCAATGTCCGCAAGACAAGGGGTTACCTGCGTAAAGCCCTGGAAATGCAAATGAGCGGCATAGGCTTTACGATGGTGGAAATACTCTCCCCCTGCCCCACCGGCTGGAGCCTTAGCCCCGTGGACGCCGCAGACTGGCTTGAAAAAAACATGATCCCCGTATTTCCGCTGGGTGAAGTCAAAAACAGCGCCGCCGAGAGCCAGAAAAAACCTATTGCCGCCAGGTTAGACGAGCCGGTAGAGGGGGCAGCATGACAGAAAAAAGTTTATTCGCCGGTTTCGGCGGCCAGGGCATCATATCCCTGGGCCAAATCTGGGTTTATTGCGGCATGAAAGAAGGAAAAAACGTTTCGTTTTTCCCGTTTTACGGCGCGGAAAAGCGGGGCGGCATCGCAAGGGCGGGGGTAATAATTTCCGATGAAGAAATTGCCAGCCCGCTGGTAACCACTCCCGATTCGGTTCTGGTTATGAATGTGGATTCCCTTCCGCTATGCGAGGGAATCTTAAAACCACAAGGGGTCATGGTTATAAACTCCACTCTGGTTAAAGAAGAGCCCAAACGTACCGATATTAAGGTTGTGAAAGTGGAAGCGTCCGGCATTGCCGAAAAGATCGGCAGCATCCTTTACGCGAACATGGTTGCGCTGGGCGCTGTCGCAAAAGTTACAGGGGCTTTGAAGCTTACAGACATTGAAGCAATATTGAAAAAGTTCTTTACGCCAGAAAAACACAAGTTTGTCCCGATGAATGTTGAAGCTATCAGAGGGGGATATGAGGCTGTTTAAGTTTTTTGCTGTTTTCTTGCTTTTATCCGCTGTTACCGCGTGGGCGCAAGATGAAAAGGGCGCCATCAAGACCTCAACAGATCTATCGTTGCAAATTTCAAGCCTTCCGGAAGCAAAGCTCTCTTTAAGCCAGAGCTTCGTTTTTCCTTTTCTGCAAGGCTCAGGCCCTTTGACCAGCGGCAATAATATCGCCGCTGTTCTTGGCGCCGAGTTTAGTCCGGTTTCCCTGAACGGCAAAGCCGAGATAATATGGACGCCCGCGGCGTTTTTCCTGCTTTCAGGCGGCGGCATGGCGGGATCGGGCTGGAACATGGCCCTGGGAAACGGCATCGGCATCAATAAGCCGGAGAATGAAAGCGATCCCCTGCCGAGAAAGGCAATAATCGACGGAACGGCCTTTGACGGCCTTCTCTGGCGGGCCTGGGGAGCGGGAACAGTGCAATTCGACCTTGGCGCGGTCATTCCCGGCGACTGGAACCATGTGCTTTTCCAGTCCCGCCAGGAGCTTCGCTACGCCGCCTACAGCCGGGCAAAACCGGGCGAAGCCTGGGTCTTCGAGGCTGACAGCGGGGAGAACCAGAACGGATTGGTTTATTACGGCAGTTACGTTATTGGCTACCAGATGCCCCAATCGCCGGTACTGGATACCGTGGCTTTTATGGCGGAGCAGGAAATGCCCCTTTACAATACCCCCGGTGGAGAATATTGGGGCGAAAACCTGGGCAAATGGACTTTTTCAGGCTTGTTTAATTTTTCCTTTACTTCCCGCTTCAGCACGGCGCTCGTAATTCAAATGCAGACCCGCCGCAACCACGGTTCAAGCAATTTTAACAATAAGGAATATTATTACCGGGACTTTGAGCTAAAAGACGACGGAGGCCAGCAGCGCTTACTTTTTTACAGGGCGGCTTTGCTTTTTAACTATAAGATTAGGTGAAGAAACTCCTTTTTTTATGAAAAAGTTTCAAAAAGTAGTATAATTTACAATGAGGAGTACTATCAGGTAAAAGGACAAGTAACCGTTTAAACAATAAAGCTATTGACATTTTATACTTTTTAGGGTATAGTTGATTTCTACTGGGGTGTTTTCACCTGCCAAGGAGTTATTTTGGCATCGGTACATGAATATAAACGCTTCGAGAACAATCTCGTAAATAAAACAAAAAGCGGTTTTGAGGTTTTTCTCAAAGCTGTTGGGGCCTTTTTTCGGGCCATTGGAAGGGCGTTAACCAGGCGTTACACTATAGTCCTGGTACCCCATTCGGAAAAGAAAGTACTTAACCTCCATATCTCGATTTTATCAATTTTCTGCTTTTTTCTGATTTTCACCGCTATTTTAGGTACTTTCATTTGGTATGGCATATCTCACCAGTCGGCCTTTAATAACCTGACCGACAAGGTTGACCTCCTTAAAGAAACCCAGGCAAGTTTGGATCAGATTAGGGACGAAGTCAACCATTTGTTCAGAGAAGTCCGGAATTTTGAACCCGCGCTTTCAAGAACGCTTTCGGTTCTTGGAGCCGATACCACCGGCTTAAACAGGATTTCCCAGACTTCAGGCGGCGATTTGGCCTCTTTTTTTGATATCAAGGAAAGCCCTGCGGGGACTCTGCAGGAAGTAGAGGACCTAAGGCGGCTTTCGGTATTTTTTACCACCGCTACCACTCCAATTGAGCAAATCGGCAACCTCCTTAATTCTCAAAGCGCGCTGCTGACGGAAATTCCCAGCATTTGGCCCATAAAGGGTGGTATCGGACACATTTCCATGCTCTTCGGCCAAAACGAAAACCCCTTTACAGGGCAGTACTACATCCATAAAGGGATTGATATATCAACCTACAGGCAGGGCGACCCCATTGTAGCTACCGCAGACGGACAGGTAGTGGCCCTTGAGTATGATTACGACGGATTCGGCAACAACGTTATTATCCGGCACAAACACGGCTTTTACACCCGTTACGCCCATATGCTTACGTTTAACGTACGCGCCGGACAGCGTGTTCAGCAGGGAGAAATAATAGGCTACATAGGAAACACCGGCCTGTCAACAGGCCCCCATCTTCATTATGAAGTCCATATTGGTTCCGATGTGGTGGATCCCTACAAGTATATCAATATCCGTTCCAGCATAGCGAGAAACGCGCGCTAGGACGTATCAGACATGGCTTCATCAAAAAGTGATTTCTCCATAAACACCATAATAGGCCCCGGAACCAGCGTTTCAGGCGATGTGGAATCGGGCGGATTCACCCGTGTTGACGGAAACGTCCAGGGCAATGTAAAAGCCAAGGGCCGCGTAGTAATAGGCGAAAGGGCCAGGATGAAGAGCAATATAAGCGGCACCTCTATTACCGTCGGTGGTGTTGTTTTCGGCAATGTTCTTGCCAGCGAACGGCTAGTTGTTTTGGCAACCGGCCTGGTAATGGGGGACATCATCACCCGGCGTATACAGGCCGAAGAAGGCTGCCTTATTCATGGGCGGGTCAGAGTCTGCCAGAGCGAAGAGGTCTGGAACAAAGCTATTTCCGAATACAAGGATGTGGCAGGGCTCAGAGAGTCCCTGGGCCTGCACACCCCCGTCCCCGGGTATGGAAGACATGGATAAAGTAGACTTCAATATCTCCTCCCTGCTAAACCCGTCCACTCATCCCGGTTTAAAAGCGGAGTCAAAAAAAACAAGGTCAAAAGGCGGGATTTCAGGCAGCGGCAGGACGCTTTTTTCCAGAGTACTGGAAAAGGCCGCGCAGGATGCCGGGGAACTCGGCCCGATCAGAGAACTTGAACCCTCTGAAGAAGCGCTGACAGAGCTCATGGACGCCGTTCACAGCGCCGGAAGCGATCTTATTGACAAACCGTTTAATGAGGAGATTTTGCGCTACAAAAGAGCGGTGCGGGATTTTGTTAATTATGTGGTTGACAACGCTTTTTCAGTGGAGAAATTTCAAACAAGGCGCAGGGGTAAAACCAAGATCCATGTCCAGGTTCAAATTATAGACAAAAAACTGGAAGAACTGGCGGCGGCAATTTTGTCCGGGCAGGCCAGCCAGCTGGAAAGGGTTTCAAAAATTGACGAAATCAAAGGCCTCCTGGTTGACCTTACAATAAGCGGTATGATAAGAGAAAGAGATGAGTGACGAAGATAGTTACGTGGAAGAAGATATTGATTCTCTTGAAGACAACCCGCAGGAAGAGCAAATAGACGGCGGGTCGGTAATCGCGGGAGAAGACCTATCGACACTGACCCAGGATACGCCCGTCTACCGCCTTCGCCTTGTTTATTCCAGGGAAACTTTTCACGCCGCCTGGGCCGGCGAGACCCTTGAACCTGGAACAAAAGTGCTTGTACCGACCCGTTACGGCCGGGATCTGGCTGAAGTTATACATTCAATTCAATGCGAAGCGGGGCAAATACCGCAGGCGGTTACCCGGATTGAGAGGATCGCCAGCGAAGATGATATATCCAGGGCCGCTTCGCACAAGCAGCAGGAAAAAGAAGCGTTCGATGTCTGCAAGAAGAAAATAGAAGTCCACAAACTGGATATGAAGCTTGTTTCAGTTCATTACATTCTGGAAGAACCGAAAATTCTCTTTTTTTTCACCGCCGAAAGCCGGGTTGACTTTCGCGAGCTCGTCAAAGACCTGGTAAATATCTTTAAGACCAGAATAGAATTACGCCAAATCGGAGTTCGGGACGAATCGCGGGTATTGGGGGGCCTTGGCGTTTGCGGAAGATGCTACTGCTGCCACGCGGTTTCAGACAAACTCAAACCTGTTTCCATAAAGATGGCAAAAGATCAAAACCTGTCCCTGAATTCCACAAAAATATCCGGCCCCTGCGGACGCCTTCTCTGCTGTCTCGCCTATGAACACCTGTTTTACGGTGAGCAGCGGCGGCTAATCCCCTGTGAGGGAACAAGAATTTTCTGGGACGGCTCCAACTGGAAGGTTTCTGAAATAAACGTTGTGATAGGCAAGCTAAAACTCAGCACCGATGACGGCCGTGTGATCCAAATACCCCTTGAGGCGTTTGAAAAGAACGACGGCCGCTGGACGATAAACGCTCAAAAATAACAATGGTTGCCCTTTTAGTAGCCTATGATTAAAATTAAGCAAGGATGAACTGTCAAACCATGGGAAACGTATTTGCAGAAATAACCGTTAAAAACGTAATGGATATTGGTCTTGCGCGTGCGGGACATATCATCGAAAACAACGTACGTGCCGTTACATTAACCGCAATAGTCGATACCGGAGCCACATCATTGGTAATCAATGAAGAAATATTCAATCAATTAGGCTTATCGGTAGTGGAAAAACGCGATATAAACCTTGCCGGCGGCGGAAGAATAGAATGTAAAATAACCGATCCTGTACATATTCAATGGAAAGATCGTTTTGCTGTGGTAAATGCCATGGTATTACCGGAGGGGAAACCGCTACTCGGCGTAATACCGCTGGAATTTATGGACCTCATGGTCGACCCTGTCAACCGTGAACTGGTCGGCGTTCATGGCGATCATGCTGTATCAATGGCAATGTAGGCGTCCGTCGCCTTTTTGCCCCTCAACATAAAATCAGCGTTAATTACTATTCGTTCAAGGCTTTGCCCCGCTCTATAACGCCATTGATTTTTAACTGGACAACTTCAGTATTTTCAAGGCCGTCGTTGTCTACAACTTTAACGGCGACTATGTGAGTTCCCGCTTTGAAGGAAAGTGTCTGCTTGCCTTCCTTGTCGATGATTACGGAAGGCTTAAAACCTTTATCCTTGTTGTAAGCAAAATCCCAACTGTAGAATTCTATACCGGCGGGGCTTTGGCCTGTGGCGACAAATTCAATTTTGCGGTTGCCTGCGGACGTTCCGTCCGATTCGTCTCTTTCCAGTTCGTTGATATGTACGCCGATGACAGGCTTAACCGCTATGGGGATAATGTCTTCAACTCTGACCAGTTTTATTATTATACGTGAGTTCGACAAAATAAAGGAACCCCATCCCTAATCCGATATAATGGAATAACCAAAAACTCATTACAGAAGAAACGGGAGGGGTTCTATGAACGAGGATATTATAACCAGAATCTATTGCGATGTCGATGACTTTTGCAAAGCCCTTCAGGGCTATT
>Ga0268262_10002537_pt1 | contig 20974 bp, 19 predicted proteins | sample TergutNc150P3_FD_190354 | JGI IMG/M metagenome (GOLD analysis project Ga0268262, IMG submission 190354) | Nasutitermes corniger P3 segment gut microbial community from laboratory colony in Florida, USA - Nc150 P3 (SPAdes) (version 2) | ecosystem: Host-associated > Arthropoda: Insects >... | reverse complement strand
TTGCTCGAACCGCCCCTTGCCTCCGGGCCGTATGACTGGGACTGGATAACCTGCTTGCCGTCGAGCAAGGCGGATTCCGCCAGAATTACGCCTGCAAGTATAAGCCCCTGCCCGCCTGAACCGCTCAATCTAAGTTCTGTTTGCATCTGTAACCTCTGGTTCTGTGAACCTGTCAACAATTTTCTGGTACTCTTCGGTGTATTCGCTTTCAACGGTGTTCTTAAACTCGCCGATGATAAGTTTGCCGTGGAGATCTTCGGCTGTCATATTTTCTACCCTGGCTTTTTTTACATCAACCGAGTTGTTTTTAACCCAGTTCATTAGCTCCACCGCACCGCCTTTTTTGTTCTTGCGGCCGTAATAGGTCGGACAAGCGCTGATTCCCTCAATGAGCGAGAAGCCTTTATTTTCCAGCCCCCTCTCAATCAGCTTTACCGCCTCTTTCACATGGTAGGTTGTGATCCTCGCGACATATGTAGCCCCCGCCGCGTCCGCCAGTTTTATAATGTCGAAGGGGCGGTCTACATTGCCGTATGGCGCAGTGGTCGCAAAGTCATTAGTCGGCGTCAGGGGCGAATACTGCCCGCCTGTCATTCCATAGATACTGTTGTTAAAGACAATCGTTGTTATGCCGATGTTCCTCCGGGCGGCGTGGATGAAATGGTTTCCGCCGATTGCGGTCGCGTCGCCGTCGCCTGTAATTACAATGACAATGAGCTCCGGATTTGCCAGCTTAATCCCGGTCGCGAAAGCAAGGGCGCGTCCGTGGGTTGTGTGCAGGGTGTTGAAATTCATGTAACCCGCCGCCCTTGATGAACAGCCGATACCGGAAACAACGCAGACCTTGGTCTTGTCCAGCTCCTTGTTTTCGATAGCCTGCGCCACAGCCCGCATCAAAATTCCATTACCGCAGCCGGGGCACCAGATATGCGGCAGCTTGTCAACGCGAAGGTTTCTTTTTATCAGGTTGCTTGCAGCAACCGGGTTACTTGCGGAAACTGAATCAGCCATGTTTTACTACCTCGCATATTTTTTTGAAAACCTCATTGGGATACAGAATGTCGCCGTCAATTTTTCCTATGTGCGAAACTTCGGCGTCGCTTTTTAAAATTCTTTCAGCCTCAAGCGAAATCTGGCCGTAGTTGAGCTCGGCGACAAGCACCTTTTTAATGTTATTGTCCCTGACACAGGCCTTGAAAGCTTTTTCGGGGAAAGGCCAGATTGTGATTGGCCTGAATATGCCGGCTTTAATGCCGGATTCGGCGGCAAGCTTTACCGCCGCTTTCACGGTACGGATGGTTCCCCCGTACGCAACAATCAGGATGTCGCAGCCGGAAGCGCCGTTTGAAGCGTTGCTTACCTCATAGCGGATAATGTCATCAACGTTGTCCTCGATCTTTTTCATCAGACGTGCCGACACTTTCGCCGCGATGGCGTTGTTGTTGGTTGGGAAACCTGTTTCATCATGGATAAGTCCGGTTATGTTGAACCTGTACCCCTCGCCGAAAGACGGCATGGGCGGAACAATCTCGCCTTCGGGTACTTTGTACGCTACAAACTCTTCGGGGCTCACTGTCGGTTTTTTTCGGTTAACGATCTTTATAGACGACGCGTCTGGAAGCTCAACTCCCTCTCGAAGGTGCCCGATGATCTCGTCCATTAATAGGATCACCGGCGTTCGGTATTTTTCAGAAAAGTTAAACGCCTCGACAGTCAAATCGAAAGTCTCGCGAACAGAGGACGGCGACAGGGCAATCACCGGGTGATCCCCGTGTGTGCCCCAACGCGCCTGCATGATATCGGCCTGCGAAGGCGAAGTCGGCATACCGGTGCTTGGGCCGGAGCGTTGGACGTTGACGATGACGCAGGGGATCTCCGCGAGCGCGGCATAGCCGATGTTTTCCTGTTTGAGTGAAAAGCCCGGGCCGCTTGTAGCAGTCATTGACTTTAGCCCCGCGATTGACGCGCCAATGCACGCCGCCATGCCCGCTATTTCGTCTTCCATCTGGATGAATTTACCGCCTACCATTGGCAGCCTTCTGGAAGACTCCTCGGCAATTTCGGTCGATGGCGTGATTGGATAGCCCGCGAAAAATCTCATCCCCGCCGCAATAGCGCCTTCCACGCAAGCTTCGTTTCCCATGAGCAGCTTCATTTTTCTTCCTCACTTAAGTGAATCGCGTAATCCGGGCAGCGCAGTTCGCAAAAACCGCATTTGACGCAGGCTTCCGGCTTGGCGATTACGATTTTTTCCAGCTTTACTTCCAGAACCTTCATTGGGCAAAACGCCGCGCAAATGCCGCAGCCCGTACACCAGTCGCTATTGATAATTAATTTTCTGCTATCCATTACCAACAAATTCTCCTTAGTAAGATGTTTTACAGCGGGATATTACCATGCTTTTTGGACGGCAGCTCTCCCTTCTTACCGGCAAGCATTTCAAAAGCGCTAATCAAACGCAGGCGGGTTTGGCTTGGCTCGATTATATCGTCTACAAAGCCCCTTTCCGCGGCCTTGTAAGGTGTGGCAAATTCTCTTGTGTATTCGTCGATCTTTTGCTGCTTCGTCGCCGCAGGATCTGCTGAATTCTGAATGTCATTTTTGAAGATGATATTCGCCGCGCCGTCGGGGCCCATGACGGCAATTTCCGCGAGCGGCCAGGCAAGCACGAGATCCGCGCCGAGGTCCTTGGAACACATCGCAAGATACGCGCCTCCGTAAGCCTTCCTCACGATAACCGTTACTTTCGGCACGGTTGCCTCGGAGTAAGCGAACAGCATCTTCGCGCCGTGCCTTATAATGCCGCCGTACTCCTGCTCCGTACCGGGCAGAAAGCCTGGCACGTCAACAAGGTTCAGTATTGGGATGTTGAAGCAGTCGCAGGTTCTGATGAACCTTGCGGCTTTGTCCGAGGCGTTTATGTCGAGGCAGCCCGCTATCCAGCTCGGCTGGTTGGCGATTACGCCGACAGATTTGCCGTTAATTCTAATGAAACAGGTGATGATATTCAAAGCGTAATGGGCGCTTACTTCCATCATGTCAGCGCTGTCAGCGAGCTTTCTGATTATCCCCTTCATGTCATATGCCTTCTTCGGCTCAAGCGGTACAATGTCGTTTAACTCGGCAATTACGTCATTCGCGCCGGATGGCGCCTGATAAACAGGAGCGCTTTCCCTGTTGTTGGACGGCAGAAAACTTAAAAGCCGCTTTACCTCGGCAATGCACTCCCTGTCGCCTGGCGAAACAAACTGCGCGACCCCCGACACTTTGTTATGCGTCATGGCCCCGCCAAGCGCTTCGGCGCTGACGTCTTCGCCAGTAACTGCTTTGATAACCTGCGGGCCGGTGATGAACATATGCGCCGTTTTATCCACCATGAACACAAAGTCCGTCAGCGCCGGCGAATAAACCGCGCCGCCAGCGCAGGGCCCCATGATAACCGAGATCTGCGGAATCACCCCTGAGTTTATCGAGTTTCTGTAAAAGATCTGGCCGTAGCCGGACAGCGCGTCAACGCCTTCCTGAATGCGGGCGCCTCCTGAATCATTAAGCCCAACTACCGGAGAGCCAACTTTCGCGGCAAGATCCAGTACCTTGCAGATCTTTGCGGCGTGCATCTGCCCGAGCGAGCCGCCGATAACGGTGAAATCCTGAGCGTAAGCGTAAACCAGCCTGCCGTATACCTTGCCGTATCCGGTAACGACTCCCTCTGCCGGGGCTTCTGTTGTCGCCATGTCAAAATTAATGCAGCGGTGTTTTACAAACGCGTCAAGCTCAACAAAACTGCCTTCGTCAAACAGCATGGCGATGCGCTCCCTGGCCGTTAATTTACCTGTTTCGTGCTGCTTGTCAATACGCTTTTGCCCTCCGGCTTCTTCCAATTTTTTTCGTATTTCTTTTAGCTGTTCAAGTTTTTCTGACACTGTATTCTCCTTTAGTTTGTTTTCCTTTCGCACAATTCCAGCAGTATGCCGCCTGTGGACTTGGGGTGGCAAAAGGCGATGGAAGCGCCTCCCGCGCCGTAACGTGGCTCTTCGTCGATCATGCCGATGTTTTTTGACTTCAGTTCCCCGATAGCCACGCGGACATCGTCAACCCGCACCGCGATGTGCTGTATGCCGCCACGGCCCTTATTCGCTTCGATAAACTTTGCGATGGGGCCGTCCTCGCTTGTTGATTCCAGAAACTCAAGCTCGGTGTCTCCCACCGGAAAGAAAGCAACCTTTACCTTTTGATCCGCGACTGTTTCCGTGCCGTTGCATTTAACACCCAAAACATCTTCGTAGAATTTGATCGTCGCATCAAGATTTGTTACCGCAATGCCGATATGATCGATTCTTGAAACATCCATAAAGTCTCCTAAAAATCCATTCTATTAATTATATTCTCCGCTAATGAATACGGGTCGGTTTTTTCGTCGTTAACATCTGGATACGATGTTATCAGTTCTTCTATGCGCCGATCCAGAGTGTCCCTGATGATATCCCTGACCTGAGCGGCCTTTTTTCGCTCGCGTTTTTCCGCCAACTGGCCGGAACTTTGCAGGTAATTTTTGTGGCTGAAAATATTCTCCAGCAGGCCATCCACCCCTTCACCGGTTTCAGCCACGGTCAGGCAGACGGGGGGCTTGAAGTCCCAGTCACTTTTAAAATCCAGCATTGCCTTTGTTTCCAGCATAGTCTTTTCCGCGCCTTCACGATCAGCTTTGTTCACCGCAAAGATTTCGCCGATTTCCATCACTCCCGCCTTTATCGCCTGGATGTCGTCGCCAAGGCCGGGGGCAAGCACGATCATCGTGGTGTCGGCGCATCGCACAATGTCGATCTCCGATTGGCCCACCCCGACGGTCTCTACAAAGATATAAGTACAGCCGTAAGCTGAAAGGATAACAAGGGCGTTGGCGGTTGCTTTTGAAAGGCCGCCGAGATGGCAGCGCGCGCCCATGGAGCGGATGAATACGTTTTTGTTTTCGGACACGCCGCCCATGCGTATGCGATCCCCAAGTATCGCGCCCTTTGTAAACGGGCTTGTCGGGTCTGTCGCGATGATGCCAATTTTCTCGCCCCTGTCCGCGAGTGTCTTTGCCAGCTTATCGGTCAATGTAGATTTTCCGGAGCCGGGCGGTCCTGTAACGCCGATGACATACGCCCCGCCCGAATGGGGATAAACGGCTTTGAGCGCGTCCAGATATCTGGGGCTTTCGTTTTCTACTATAGATATAAGACGGGCGCAAGCCCGCTTGTCGCCGGCAAGAAGCCGGGATGTAAGGGAAGGGTCTATCGACATCAAATAAGCTCGCGCTTTAAGTTATTGCGTATATATTCAATCGCTTGAGTCGTCGTCGTTCCCGGTGTGAAAATTTCCTGCACGCCCTGTTCTTTAAGAAGGGGGATGTCCTCTAATGGAATAACGCCGCCGCCTATGACCAGCGTTTCGTCATAGACGCTTTCTTCTTTTAGGAGGGAAACAACCCTAGGCATCAGGTGCATGTGCGCCCCGGATAAAATGCTCATCGCTACCACGTCCACATCTTCCTGCACAGCAGCCTGGACTACCTGTTCCGGCGTCTGCCTGAGACCGGTGTAAATAACTTCCATCCCGGCGTCGCGAAACGCCCTCGCCAAAACCTTGGCTCCCCTGTCGTGCCCGTCAAGCCCCGGCTTGGCTACCAAAACCCGTATCGGTCTCATTTATATTCTCCGTCAGATTATAATATTCTGCTTGTATTCGCCAAAGACATTGCGCATAACGTTGCATATCTCGCCGAGGGTGGCGTAAGCTTTGACCGCCTCAAGGATGAAGGGCATAACGTTGTCGCTTAACTTGCAGGCAGCGCCCAGTTTTTCAAGCGCTTCTTTAACCCGCACATTGTCCCGCTTTTCTTTGAGCCGCTGGACGCTTTCCTTCTGCATCTGTTCCGCCGCCGGATCGACCTTTAAAAGGCCCTTTGGCGCTTCCTCTTTTACCTGGTACTTGTTAAGCCCAACGATGATCTTCTCCCCGCTTTCAATGGCTTTCTGGTACTTGTAAGCCGCGTCCATAATTTCCTTTTGGATGAAGCCTGTGTCAATCGCGGCAGGCGCTCCGCCCAGGTCGTCTATGCGGGCGATGAGTTTGGCGGCTTCTTTTTCTATGGTGTCCGTCAGCGCTTCCATGTAGTAAGAGCCGGCAAGCGGATCCACGCTGTCAGCCGCGCCGCTTTCGTTGGCGACAATCTGCTGGGTGCGCAGCGCGATCATCACAGACTGCTCGCTGGGCAGGGCCATGGCTTCGTCCCGCGAGTTGGTGTGGAGCGACTGGGTTCCGCCCAGCACGGCGGCTAGCGTCTGTATCGCCACGCGGACTATGTTGTTGTCCGGCTGCTGCGCTGTGAGAGTGCATCCCGCCGTCTGCGTGTGGAACTTTAACTGCCAGGACTTTGGATCCTTCGCGCCAAAACGCTCCCGCATGATTTTTGCCCAAAGCCGCCTTGCGGCGCGGAACTTGGCGACTTCTTCCAATAGATTGTTGTGAGAGTTAAAAAAGAAGGAAAGCCTTGGCCCAAAATCATCCACGTCCTGCCCTGTGTCTACAGCAGCTTGCACATACGCGATGCCGTTAGCCAAAGTAAAGGCAACTTCCTGAATGGCGGTTGAGCCGGCTTCCCGGATATGGTAGCCGGATATGCTAATTGTGTTCCACTGTGGAACATTTTTTGAACAGTACTCAAAAATATTTGTTATAAGCCTCATCGAAGGCTTTACGGGGAAAATATAAGTGCCCCTGGCTATGTACTCTTTCAAAATATCGTTTTGAATAGTGCCGCGTAGTTTGCCGGGGGCTACGCCCTGCTTTTCGGCGACCGCTATGTACATTGCAAGGAGTACGCCGGCCGGAGCGTTAATTGTCATGGAAGTGGAAACTTTGTCCAGGGGAATGCCATCGAAAAGGACCTCCATGTCCGCAAGGGAATCAATCGCGACGCCTACCTTGCCAACTTCGCCCTGCGCGATTGAGTCGGTGGAGTCATAGCCCATCTGGGTCGGAAGGTCAAAAGCCACCGAAAGGCCCATGGAACCCTGTTCTATCAGGTACTTGTACCGCTTGTTGGATTCTTCGGCAGTAGCAAAACCGGCGTACATCCGCATCGTCCAATGCTTGCCTCGGTACATGGTGGGCTGGACGCCTCGCGTAAACGGATATTGCCCTGGATACCCCAGGCTGGTTTCGTAATCGAAGTCCGGCAGGTCAAGCGGGGTGTATAGCCTTTTAACCTCAACTCCGGTGTCAAATTCGTATTTCTGTTTTTGTTCCGGGAATTTCGAAAGGGTTTTTTTTACCTGAGTTTCTTCCCATTGGTTATACAAGTCCTGAATTCCGGCACCGCCCATAGAAAATCTCCTTTAAATTCGATTTGATAATACTTTTTGAGGGGTTTACTGGTCAAGAGCGCAATAGTTTATTATAAAGCGACTCTTGAAAATAGACACTGAATCTGTTATAGTCTTTAATATGGATACGACATACAGGCTCAATACAAGTGAATTGGGAATCAATTTTATTAATTCTTTAAAAAACGCATACCCTGACCAGGATGTTGAAATATTTGTTAAGGAGCAGGATGAAACCGAATACCTTTTAAGCTCTCCGGCAAATCGTGAGCATCTGGAAAAAGCGATTGAAAATGTAAAACAGGGGAAAGTGATTTCTTTTGAAAATCTCGAACAGGCAATACAGCGCGCCGAAGAACTGGCAGCGAAGCATTGATCACTTTTGAGGATATCGCTTTTGCAGAATACTGGCAGTGGGCCGAAAAGGACAGAAAGACTTTTAGAAAAATTAACACTTTGATCAGCGAAATTAAGCGGGATCCTTTTCATGGAATCGGTAAACCTGAGCCACTTACAGGGAATTTATCGGGGCATTGGTCCAGGCGTATCACCGATGAACACCGTTTGGTTTACAAAGTTTTTCCCGATCAAGTAGTTATTGTCTCCTGTAAATATCACTATAAATAATCCCCGGAATTAAGGAAAAAACTCATATCAGTGCCATTACATTACCCCCGATTTTCCTTAACAGCTTATTAATGCAATCCGATAATTAAAATATAGATAGTGGGTTTTTACCATCTTTATTTACTATAGTTTGGAGGCTATAAAATGAAACGGATTCTTTTAATAACTATTATGCTGTTTTTTGCTGGTCTGGTAGTGTACGCCCAGCAGACAGGCGGGTCTTCGCAGTCATCAGCTCAGGTGAAACAAAGTGCGCAGCAATCGTTGACTCAGGGAAAAACGGCTCTTTCGCAGTTTCAATCGACTTTTGATTCCCTCAAAACGCAGAACTCAGGCAATGATGATGCGGCTACCTATAGAAGGCTGAAGGAGAATATTGACCAGCTGGAAGCCAGGATCAGCAAAGAGCAGTCCCAAATGCAGGCTAGGCTTGATCAAGGCGCCAAGTTATCATCCGCTGTGGTTAATCAAATACAGCGACTGATCGACCAATACGAGGCTGCGCTGGCGGAACTGGAAAAGTTTATCGCAAGATAAAATAAAGGGTATTAAACCCTTTTTTGTTCCTCCTCGCTCGTCGTCCAATAACGCCGGAGGTTCCTGCGAAGCCAGGGCTAAACATCCAGGGCTTTGCTTAGCATATACCCTACTCCGAATGAAAGCGCCGCGACCGCGAGGCTTATGAAGGTCATCTCAAGAAAGCGCTTTTTGAAATCCAGATCCTTTGCCACTGCAAGGTAATAATTGAAAATCAGAATGATAAAGACCGCCACGGCGATGGTAACGGCCAGGGCTGTAAATTTACTTGCAAGGAGCAGGTAAGGCAGGATAAGCAGGGCTACGGTTATTACATAGGCCATACCTGTGTAAAAGGCCGATTTGAGAGCGCGGGGATTGTTCTCGGCTTTACTGGACAAATATTCAGATGCCGCCATTGAAAATGAAGCGGAAACCCCGGTAACAAGCCCGGCAATGGATATAAGCCGGGTGCTTCCAAGGGCGAGGGTAAAACCGGCAAGGGAGCCGGTCAGTTCCACGAGGGCGTCGTTCAGCCCCAGCACAACGGAGCCGGCATAGTGGAGCCTTTCTTCGTCCAGCATATTCAGGAGCTTGTTTTCATGGCCTGCCTCCTCCAGGGCAATGCCTTCAGCCTCGGGGAAGCCTTTGACAAGTTCCATATAATTTCGGGATGCTGTTCCTTCGTTCTTTTCCATTTGTTTCAGGGCAAAGGTAAGTCCCAGAATGCGGGCCTTTAGAACGCTCCAAAACACATTGAACCGTGATGGCTTTACATCCACGCCAGTTTTTTCCTGCCAATACAGGGCATGGCGTTTTTCCTCCTCGCCAACGGATCTGAGAATATCCGCGTTATGAGGATCTTTGCAGAGTCCGGCCAGAAGAGTGTACACATGGTATTCGGTGATTTCCTTGCGCTGAACTTGCAAGGCTGTTGCCAACATCTTATCATTCATCGTCTTTCCCCTTTAGATTATTAAACATCGCCAATCCACCCTCCCTTAACCTCTTCCAAATCTTCTTTGCTCCGTCTTCGCCTGAAATTTGTTCCAGGGAAGCGTAAAACTCTTTTGCGCCCACACCCTTTCCTTTGGAAGCGGCTTCCAGCAGGGCGGCGGTTTTTTCCGCTTCGGCAACGCCAGCGGCAATTAGGTTTCTATCGGCGAGCCGCCAGCGCCAAAAAAGCGAACGCCCCTCATATTGGGGAATTGTGCCCAGGAACAAAACCTTGCCGCTTTCCTGTTTTACCGACCTGGCTCTGTCCCGAGCGCTGGCGTATTTTTCCAAAAGGGCGTAGACAAGATCAGGCGAAACCGACGGGGTGTGTACCTTGAAGGGAAAGGCTGAACGAACAGGCGCTTCTGTTTCGCCTGACATCCATACGGCAAGCAGCGTTTCAAGGCCTTCGCTGTATTTATCAAATTTTTCCTCACCCTCAAAATAAAGATCGTTTAGCGCAAAGGTTTCACCGTTCTGCGGGCTTTCATCTTTCACTTTTAGAAGCAAGTGAAGGCCACGCTCTTTTTCGGCGTAGATTCGCGAGTGGCGGGTGAGGATGAACTTGTGCCAAAAAGCGGAGTCCAGAAGCCCCTGCTCAAAGAGCTGCCTTAAGGTTTCGGCGGAATCGATCAGTTCTTGTTCATCCTCGTCCCAGTAGCCGTAGATAAGGTAGGCGTGGGTTAAGATCCCCGCTTCTTTAAACGCGGCAAGCGCCTTCACAGCGCTTTCAAGATCTATGCCCTTGCCGAGCCGCTTAAAGCCCTTTTCGGTGGCGACTTCAAGGCCCGCCGAAACACCCAACAGCCCTCCAGCCGCGAGGATCGCCGCCGTGTCCGAATCGTAGCTTTTTTCAAAACGGATGTTGCCCCAGAAATTTAAGGGAAGGCCGGCCTCGCGGTTTAAGAGGGCAAATTCCAAAAGCGAGGAAACAGGCGCGGCTTCGTCGCAAAAGTGAATTCCCCTGACGCCTGTTTTTTCAGCCTGGTTTTTCAAGTGCGAGAAAAGGGCAGGCACATCAACCGGGATGTAGTTTTTGATGTAATCCAGCGTGACATCGCAAAAAGCGCATGAATGCCAATAACATCCGTGGGCGAGGTAGGCCTTGAGCCAGTGCCCGTCTGACCAGAGCCTGTGCATGGGATTGGCGTCATCGACCGGGTAAAGGTAGCGGCTAAAATCCACTCCCGAATAGTCAGGAAAAATTTTTCTAACGAAAGAAGCTTCCGTGGTCTCATCTATCTCAATATTTTCCAGAATTGAGACAAGCGAGGCGTAACCTTTGTCAAAAGAAATATGATCGAAGTAATTATTGAATTCCTGTGAATTGAGAAAGCGCAATTCCGTGTTTACATACCCGCCGCCCGCGATGGTGCGAACTGCCTTGCCAAAGTGCTTTTTCGCCGACTTCGCGCAGACGAGCGCAGCGGAAAGGCAGCCCGGAAAGGGAATGGTAACGCCAAGCAAAAATTCGCCGTTTGCGATACCGGTGTTTTCCAGCCTTTTCCATTCCTCTTCCAGAAGGGGGCGGTAAAAATTTTTCATGATGTAGCCGTCAAGGGTTTTTTGGACGGCGGAGAAAGAGCGAAAGCTTTCCTCACTTGCCGTCCTGTAGCGTATAAGGCTGAAATTTTCATCCAGGGTGAAGGTGATAAAATCCGCCAGATCCGAAAGGAGTATTGTCGCGAAAAGCCCGGCTTCGTCAGATGAAAGTTCCCCGCCGCGCTGCGCAATGAAAGCGTCAGAGCGTCTGCCGCCGGGGAGGCAGCCGTTGGCAAGGGCAAGGAAATGCCCCCACTCGCGATCCCGATGGCGCAGAAAGGCGATGAGGCGGTCTATCGAAACACACCACAGATCCCTTTCGGATAGAAATCTTTCTGTTTCGTTTTTGTATTCGGGGCTTTTTCCTGCCTTTTCGGCGGCAGGCAAGAGCGCAGCGTCGGCGAAAATTTTTTCCAGACCAGCGTGGGAAAAAATTCTTTCAAAAAGGGCGATGGAGTGATCAATAATCGTAACCGTTATGTGGTATCTTTGCTCAAGAAAACTTTTTAAGTAATAGGGAGCGGGATACGGGCTGTTCAGTTGAACAAAAGGCGGCTGTATCAAAACAACCTCGCTTATTAAATTCCTAGTCATCGTTCTTCGTTAAATCTTTTTGCTGAAAGGAAAAGCAATGTTTTCCTGCGGAAAGAAACACTTCCATTGAGGGCAGGTTGTTCCGGCATTTTACCCCGAACAGCGTGCACGCGTGGGGAAAAGCGGGCTCCCAGGTAATATTATAATGTTTACAGCGCCTGCAATCGGGAGCCCTGTCGGGAATTGCCGGCGAGGGATCAGCTTTCTTCATCTGTCTATTGTTTGACAGCATAGCTCCCTTTGGGGTATCCTTCAATATAAAGATCATGAAGAAACTCGTCGGTGTTCCCGCCTCAACGGGGATAGCTATCGGAAAGGCGTTCCTCTTTCCGGAAAAAGAACTGCCCGAAATCCCGCGAAACAGCATACGCAAGAATCAAATTGATGGCGAACTCAAACGGCTCAAAACCGCCTCCGCCGAAGCCGCCGAAGAGATAAAAGCTCTTCATGAACGGGCGATCCGGGAGATGAGCAAAGACCACGCCGATATTTTCGCCGCTCAGTTAATGATGATAGAGGATGTGGATTTTCAGGATCAGATTGAAGGGCGCATAAAAAAAACCCAGGAAAATATTGAATGGGTGGTTTACGATGCTTCCAGGGCGATAATGCAGAAAATGCTCTCTTCGCCGGATTTGGCTTTCAGGGAAAGGGCTGCGGATGTTGACGATGTTTCCCGCAGGCTTTTGAGCAGGCTGCTTTCAATTAAAAAAGTTTCGCTTGCGGAATTGGAAAGCGATGTAATTCTGACGGCGCACGACCTCTTGCCGTCGGAAGTGCTTACAATGAACCGCGACCGCGTCAAGGGAATAGTCATGGACATGGGGGGGACTACTTCCCACACGGCAATTCTTGCCAGGGCTTTCAATATTCCCGCGGTATTCGGCCTGTCATCGGCAACAACGGAAATTAAAAATGGCGATATTTTGGTTTTGAACGCCGCCTCCGGCGCGGTTTTTATCAACCCGGAAGAGAAGGATCTTGAAAGATGGGAAAGGGTAAGAACCAGGCATTATAAAAAATTGAGCGCGTCTTTAAAAACAAGCGAGTTGCCGGCGGAGACCAAAGACGGCCACCGGGTTTTGCTGAAGGCGAACATCGAAATCCCTGAAGAGGCGGAGACCTTGCGCCGTTTTGGCGCGGATGGCGTAGGCCTCTATCGATCCGAATTCCTTTTCCTTAACCCCGGTCAGGTTGCGGGGGAAGAAAGCCAGCTTAATTCTTACACACAGGTTCTCAAAGCCATGGGCAAGCTGCCGGTAACCATCCGTACAGTCGACATTGGCGGCGATAAAATCCTGCCGGGCTTTTCGGACGTTTCAGAAAAAAATCCCCTGCTTGGCTGGCGGGCGATACGCTTTTCGCTTTCGATGCCTGAGTTCTTTAAAACCCAGCTCCGCGCCATACTGCGTTCCAGCGTAAACGGAAACGTGAAGATCATGTTCCCAATGATCTCGGGGCTGGAAGAAATGGACGCCGCCCTCGCCCTGCTGGAAGAAGCGAAAGGCGAATGCCGCAAAAGGGGGCAGGCTTTTACCGACAACATCGAAGTTGGAACGATGATCGAAGTCCCTTCCGCGGCAATGACCGCGGATATTCTGGCGGGGCGATCCAGCTTTTTTTCGATTGGAACCAATGACCTTGTCCAATACACCATGGCCGTTGACAGGGGAAACGAAAAAGTCAGCTACCTGGCCCAGAGCGCCCATCCGGCTATACTCCGCTTTATAAAAACCACAATTGACGCGGCCCACAAACGCGGCATCAAGGCCGCTATGTGCGGGGAAATGGCGGGCAACCCGGCAGTTACCGTTCTGCTTTTGGGGCTTGGCCTTGATGAGTTCAGTATGGTTTCTTCGTCCATTCCCAATATCAGGAAAATCATCCGCGAAGTAAGCGCCGATGAATGTAAAAAACTCGCAAAGGAACTATTAAACGGCGTCTCCTTCATGGCGAATAACGCCCTCCTTAAAGGGTGGATGGCCGAGAAGTTCCCCAAAGGCTGACGAAGCGCCAGATGAAAAAAAATCTACCGATCGTTGCCCTGGCAGGCCGCCCGAATGTAGGCAAATCAACCCTCTTTAACAGGCTCCTGCACAAAAGGCGCGCCATTACCGATCCCACCCCCGGCGTAACCAGGGACGCAGTCGCGATGGATACCGTGATATTGGAAAGGAACCTTACGCTTGTTGATACCGGTGGCTTTAAGCTGGATCGCGAGCGGGATTCCGCCGCCGGGGAGCTTGAGAAGGTTGTGGTGGAGCGCACCCTAGAAGTGCTGAAAGAAGCCGACTTAATCATCCTTATTTTTGCGGCGGGGGAAATAACCTCCGAGGACGAGGAGTTTATAGACCTTTTAAGGCCCTGCCAGCACAAGTTAATCGCGGCGGTGAACAAGACTGAAGGGGGCAGGCGCGAGGCGGACGCGTGGAACCTGCTTTCGTATGGCTTTGAAAAGGTCTACATGATTTCCGCCGAACATGGCGACAACATCCGGGAGCTGGAAGAAGCAATCGTCAGCCGCCTGGATTTTTCAAAGGCAAATGAAGAAACGCCTCCTCCGCCTTCGGTAGAGCAGGATGAAGCGCCGATACGAATCGCCCTTTTGGGCAAACCAAACACGGGAAAGTCAACGCTTTCAAACAGGCTCACCTCTTCCTCCGATTCCATTGTCAGCGATATTCCCGGCACGACCAGGGATGTGGTGGAAGGATCGTTCGTCTGGAAAAAACGCAGCTTCCAGGTTCTGGACACAGCGGGCATCAGAAGGAGAGCAAAGGTATACGAAAGTATAGAGTACTATTCGGTGAACCGTGCCATAAAAACGATCGACGACGCGGACATTGTTTTCCTTATTATCGACGCCAATGAAGGCCTGACTGATCAGGACAAAAAAATCGCGGCTCTGGCGCATGACAAGGGTAAGGGCATAATCATGGTTCTGAACAAGTGGGACACCATGCCTACGGTCAAGAATGCCTTTGAAGCCGTAAAAGACAGAATTCATTTTCTTTTCGCCAAGATGGAATACGCCCCGATAATCGCGCTGAGCGCCCTCAACGGAAGCGGAATTGAAAGCCTTCTTGATACAAGCCTGAAGATGTACGCGCAGCTCAACAGGCAGGTAAAAACCGCCGACCTGAACGTTGCCCTTGAAAGCTGGCTGACCGAACACCCTCCGCCTTCCGGGCCTCAAACCAGGTTCAAGATCCGCTACGCAATACAGGCGGAGGCTAATCCGGTCAGGTTCGTTTTTTTTGCTTCCCGGCAACACGCGGTAACCGAGGCCTATGTTTCGTACCTTCGCAACCGTATCCGCCGGGATCTGGGTTTTTCGCTTGTCCCTGTGGCGATTGAAATCCGCGCCTCGGCCAAGCCGCCGGACGGAGCCAGGAGAAAATCCGGCTCCAAAAGAAAACGGTAATGCCATGGCTTCCTACAGCATCGGAGAGCTGGAAAAACTGCTCGGAGTAAAGAACCACGTTATACGCTATTGGGAAAAGGAAATACCCCTGATTCAGAGCGAAAAAAGCAACTTCGGAAGGCGGAAGTACCGCGACCGCGACCTGCAGATTTTTATGAGGCTTAAATACCTGTTGTACGAACGCCGCTTTACTATTGAGGGCGCAAGGGATCAGCTTTACAGCGAACTGGCCGGGGAACAACAGGATTTGAGGGGCAGCATTTCCGCGCTTCGCTCTGAGCTTATGTCCCTGCTTTCTCTGGCGCGTGATCCTGAAAAAGATTCATGAGATCGCTTTTCCCTCTTCTTTCGGAAGAAGCCCGCAAAACCCTTGCTTCTGTTCCGGCTCTTGTCGAAAAAACCTTTCCCATACCGGCGCGTTTTCGCGCTGCCCTTCCCTCCGATGTGGCGGAACTTTTCAGCCTCCTCACTTCCCGGCGGACTGAACGCGGCGCATCTTACCTGGGCAAGCCGGGCCTTCTTTCGGCTTACCTTCGCTATTATATGCCCTGGAACATCTACCGCCTCTGCCGCCTTCTTGCCGCCCTGCCCATCGAACTAAAAAGCAGCGACGCTGTAAACGATTTGGGGGCGGGCCCTCTTACCCTGGCGACTTCTTTATGGATAAGCCGCCCGGATTTAAGGGAGATTCCGCTGGAAATCCGCTGCCTGGATAAAACCACCGCGGTACTGGAAGCCGGTAAAAAGTTTTTCGCCGCCCTTGCCCCTGGCTGTCCCTGGACAGTGAAAACCATACGTGGCGAAATATGCGGTTTTGGCAGGCAGCGTGGTGGATCGCTATCCGTGGAAATCAGGGGAAAGCCCGCAGCCCTGAGCGCGGCTGTAAACGTCTACAACGAGCTCTTCTGGGACATTTCTCCAATGGATAAAGAAGGCCTGGAACGCTTTGTTTCCGGCCAGGCCAGGCTGCTCTCGTCGTTAACGGAAAACTCTGGTTCCGTTTTGGTTGTAGAGCCGGGCATTCCCCGTTCCGGGGAGTTTATCTCACTGCTTCGTTCTTTGCTTATAAAAGAAAAACGCCTGCCGCTTTCGCCATGCCCTCACTCTGGGCTTTGCCCACTTCCAGGCGGCAGACCTGCATCCGGCCATTTGCAACCCAAAGCCAAGTGGTGCCATTTTGCGCTAGACACCGAAGACGCGCCGGAAGAGCTGCACAGGCTTTCGGCGGCTTTAAATCTCCCAAAGGAAAGGGCTGCCTTGAGCTTTATCCTGGCGGGAGCCGCTGTCGAACAGAAACCAGTTAAGCGTGCTATGCGACAAGAACGCGCAGAGCGGGTAAAAGTCCGCGTTATCTCGGATAGCTTTCCCATTTCTGCGGATTCGCCGGGCGCAAGAGGTTACGAAAATAGAGCCTGGGGGCGTTACGGCTGTAGCGAGCGCGCTCTGGTTCTGGTAACAGGAAGCAGGAGAAGGCTGGAGTCAGCCCCACCGGGAACGCTTGAGGAGCTGGTTTTGGAAGACGGGATGATTGACGCCAAAAGCGGCGCCTACATTGGGAAGCTCTAAAACCAGTGGTGTATTTTAAATAATAACAGCATTACAATTCCAATAAGACCCATGATTCCTAGAACAATGAAGTATGCCGGCCCATATCGCAGCTCAGGCATATTATCAAAGTTCATGCCGTATATTCCCGCTATAAAAGTCAGAGGGATAAATATGGTGGAAATAACCGTCAATACCTTCATTACCTTGTTTGTCTGAAAAGAGATAACCGATAAATTTACTTCCATAATGTTTGACAGCCACTCACGGTAATTCTCAACGGTTATTAGCGCGTGGTTTATATTTTCGCTCAGGTCTTGCAGAAAAGGCCTTAGCTTTTCCGCCTGGAAGAAATTCTCCTGGCGGATAATTTTATTTAAGCAATTCCTTAAAGGCAGAATAGCCCTCTTTATCTGTAAAAGGTACATTTTAGTTTCCTGTATCTCATCGATAAATATTTCATCATTTGTTTTCGCTGAGTGATCCTCGAAATTTTCGATGTCCTCTTCCAGATGGTTTATTGTAAGGAAATATTCGTCAACAATAGCATCCATAATTGCATAGGCAAGATAATCGGTTCCGGATTTGCGGATTTCCCCGATGTTCTCCAGAATCTTTTTCCTGATATCATCAAATGAATCGCCTGGCATTTCCTGAAAAGTTAACAATGTATTTTCCATTATAATAATGCTAACCTGATCAATTAAAAACTCTTCGATATTTTCCGCCTGTTCTTTTTTCTTTTTTTTAATATAGTTGCGGCTGCCTTCGTTGTAGCTATAATGATGAAATCTTTTTTCCCGCTGTATTGTTTTAACCGATAAATACCTGTAATGTGTAAAGACTTCGATTTTAGGCTGCTTGTCTGTATGATGGATATCCTCTACGCTTAACGAGTGAAGGTTAAAATATTTTCCCAGTTCCATGATGGAATCAATGTCTTCTATCCCTGTGATATTTATCCACGATATTTTTGAACTATCATGGTACTGCGCCAACTCATTGACGCCTGATAAATTGTTCAACTGTGCAAAATTTGAATCATAACAGATGATCGATATGTCTGGTTTTTTTGTCATTGATGTATAATATTTTACCCATAGTAAGAAAACCAGTAAAGGGGATAGCACGGGTCTACCAAAACAGATGGGAGAACCCGGACTACGCAGCCCCCGCGAACCACAGGTTCGATACCACTTTACATTTTGGGCAAAGAAAAATAATTGATAAAAAAAACCAAGTGGTCAGGTATTTATTGCACTTTAATGGCAAGCATTTTTTCCCTGGTCTGCTCCGCCGGAGAACCCCATAATGTTTTGGCAACCCCGCGCTATCCCCTTTACTGCCCTATTCTAATTATAGTTAAGTAACAGGGTAAATGCCGTTGCTTTATGAAGATGAATGCCAATCAGAGGGAGCGCTGCGGACTGGCAGAAACAATTTGGAATTCCCCGCCGGAGCAAACGTGCGAAAAATGGTTAGCCATAAAGTGTAATAAATGCCCAGCACCTATTTTATTCATCGAACTTTGGTGTTTCTATGCTTCTGTAAAATAGGTGCTGGGTGGTTGCACAGGCGGACTCAACAAGCGTTTCCGCCAGTCCGCAGCGCTTCCTCTGATTGGTTTATATTGTCATAAAGGATATATGCAGTTACCCATGTGCCTTCTCGACAAAAAGGAACTATTCTGCATTATAATGGAGTAATGAAACGCGTTTTAGCTTCCCTCCTGATAATGCTCAGCTTTTTTTCATGCGTTAAAAAAGGCGTGGAGGGAAATAACGCGGTTCCTGTTACAGAAAACCGGGAAGAAGATCTGCCCGATCTGGCGGAGGCAATCGCGAATTTTTATAAGGCAGGGCAGGGTACAGTGGACATTGATCCTGACAGGGGGGCTTATGTGGAAGACTACTGGCGCTTGATTTTTGGCGAAGCGGGGATTCCGGACAAGCTCGCGAGAAATGTTGCCGCCTCGGTACTTGAAAGCCCCTCCTTTGTAATGGAACTCCTTATGATCTTGCAGCAGGATCCGTTTACCTATTACCTGGTAGACAAACAGCACCCTCTGCCTGATGGCTACGAACCTGATGATTTGGTTACCCTGCAGGCCGGGCTTTACCGCCTTGACCAGAGCGGGATAAGGCTGCGCAAAATCGCCGCCGACGCTTTGCAGGAAATGGCAACGGCAGCGGCCAGAGACGGGATCACTTTAGTAATAGGCTCCGCATACCGCTCGGCGGCTTACCAGGCGCAGGTTTATGAGCGGGCGGTAAAGGCAGGCGGCAAAGAAACCGCCGACCGTGAATCCGCACAAAGCGGCAAAAGCCAGCACCAGCTTGGGCTGGTCGTTGATTTCTCCCCGATTGACGACGCCTTCGTCGCGACTCCCGCCAGCAAATGGCTCCTGGAAAACGCAAGCCGTTTCGGCTGGTCGCTTTCCTTCCCGGACGGCTACGAGGAAGCAACCGGCTACCGCTGGGAAAGCTGGCATTACCGTTTCGTAGGCAAAGACCTTACCTTGTTCATCGACAAGTATTTTGACGGCATCCAGCAATACGCCCTGCAATTTATTCACGCCTGGCAGGAACAGGCGGAGTAGACGAGAAATTGACCCGTTGTTTGTCGGGTTAATTGTCGTTCCGATAGGCCATATGCCCCCTACTACCCACGGCGATAAACTTGCCGCTGCCATAGGCGATTGCGTTGATACTGCTTCCGCCTAATATGTCTTGTGTTACGTCTATCCAGCCTGTTTCGGCTGTCCAAGTCACACCGTTCGTGGAAGTTGCTATATGTCCGTCATCGCAACCGGCGACAAATTTACCGTTGTCATATGTGATTACGTTGATAGCACGGCCGGTGTTTGGCCATAAATCGAAAGGGTTATTTGTTGTGGGTATGGTTGTCCAAGTCATGCCGTCTGATGAAGTTGCCATTCGACCGTTATTATCACCGGCGACAAACTTGCCGTTACCATAGGTAATTGCACTAATGTACCTTGAATCAATTGAGGCCATTGACATGTAATCTAAGTTGGTGTCAAGAGAAGCCCACCAATTTTCGCCGTCCGTTGAAATGGAAATTTGGCTTAAAGAGCCACTCGACTGGGTTCTTCCCAAGGCGAAAAACATGTTGTTGCCATAGGCTATTGCGTCGATATTTTTATTACCATAAGAATCATGGATTGGGTCCGGTACGGCTGTCCATGTTATGCCGTCAGATGAACACGCCATTAAGAAAGTGTTTTTGGCGATGGCAACAAACTTGCCGTTTCCATAAACGATATGGATTTGGCCAATATTTATTTTGTTGTCCGGTACGGCTGTCCAATTTATTCCATCATACGAGTAAGCAATCTTTTTGCTATATTCTCCTCCCACGGCGATAAACTTGCCGTTGCCATAAACGATCTGAGAAATGCCATAGCCTGAGCTGTCCATGTAGAATGGCTGATTCGTTTGGACTGTCCATGTTATGCCATCAGATGAAGTTGCTATTTTCCCGTGTATATTACTTGAAGTATCGGTTATCCTGGTTACCCCCACTCCCCCGGCGATAAACATGTTATTCCCATGGGCGATTGTATAGATGTGTTCCAAACCGATGCCTTCAATCATGGTATTGAATGGGCTGTTCGTTATAGCTGTCCAGCCTGTGCTGCTATTGCCGCCGCCGCCACCAGCTCCGCCACCGTTACCTCCGCCACTGCTGCCGCCGCTTCCACCGCCTCCACCTCCACCGCCGCTACTCCCGCCGCTGGTCGTAAGTGAACCCGGGCCGGTTACAGTGTCGCCGCCCTGAACGGTAATGGTTCCTGTGATGTTAGTGATGGTTCCGCTGCTGTTTATTGTAACTTCAAAGGATACCGACGCGCTGACTGATGCCGCGAGGGTGAACTTGTTGTTGGAATAGGCTTTAACAGTTCCGCTGGATGTTTGAGTCACACTGTTTTCGGTGATTTTCAGAACGTATGAATCTCCCGCTGCCGGGGTAAAGGCGGCTCGGGCTACGGCTTTTGCCTTGGCGTTTGCCGCGCTCTGCGTAATAGTCAGCTCATAGGTTTTGGCGCCTTTTTTGGCGGTGTATGTTTCAGTTAAGGGTTTTGTTGCCGGTTCCGAACCGGAAGGGTTTGAACCGGATGGGTTTGAACAGGCCGACAATGCCAGGGCAAGAGCCAGCGCCAAAAGGGCGAAGGCCTGTTTCAAAAAACGTTTGTGTGCCATTATGCACTCCTTGCTAAATAAATTATCTCCCGATAGAAAGGGAGATTGCAAAATAGGTTCCATCCCATGTGGGACAATTCGTTTTTTACATATGATGCTTTTTATAGCAAATTCCATGCAATCATTTTTTATTACAA
>Ga0268262_10002536_pt1 | contig 20974 bp, 11 predicted proteins | sample TergutNc150P3_FD_190354 | JGI IMG/M metagenome (GOLD analysis project Ga0268262, IMG submission 190354) | Nasutitermes corniger P3 segment gut microbial community from laboratory colony in Florida, USA - Nc150 P3 (SPAdes) (version 2) | ecosystem: Host-associated > Arthropoda: Insects >... | reverse complement strand
TATTTGTTTCAAATTTAATTGGCATTGAAAGTCCTGCAAATTTTATTTTTCTTTGTATAATATTTTTATTGTTACTTAAACTGTTTAATTTGTCTTTACAGTTGTCAAAACTACAATATCAGATACAGCAGTTATCACAAATTATTGCGTTGGAAAAATCGGGTAAAAAAGAAACGGAAATAAATGAACAATAAAACAATAGCTATTTTTTCAGCATTACCTTTGGAATGGCTTGGTGGTGTTGAAAGATATACGTTAAACTTATCAAAAATATTTTCAAAACAGGGATATAGAGTTATTGTCATTACTTCTAATTTATACAAAACAGGAAATAAAGAAACAAAAAATGGAATGAATATTTATTATTTACCTTGTATAAAATTACTTGGCGGGCGTTTCCCTGTATTGTTATATGGTCGTTTGTTATCTGAAATAAAATTAAACCTATTACAGGAAAAAATAGACTATATATTAGTAAATAACAGATTTTACATTCTTTCATTATTTGGTGTTCATTTTGCCTATAAAAATAATATTCCTGTTGTGTTAATTGAACATGCGTCAGGGCATTTTACTGTAAATAATTGGTTTTTTGATACTCTTGGTCATTTTTATGAACATATGATAACAAGTTTAATAAAAAAATATTGTTCTGTATTTTGCGGTGTATCTCTCCAATGTAATAAATGGCTTGAACATTATAACATATCGGCTAAAGATATTTTTCCGAATGCTGTAGATGTTTTAGAAATAGAGAATATAAAAAACAATACAAATAAAAATTATCGCAAAGAATATAATATTTCAAATAACGAAATTATCGTATGTTATACGGGACGTTTAATAATGGAGAAGGGTATACAAAAATTAATAAATGCGATAGAATTATTAAATAAAAATGAAAAAAAATATTTTTTATTTATTGCGGGAAGTGGGACAATGGAATCCTATGTTAAAAAAAATTTGAACAAAAATGTAATTTTTTTAGGTCAGCTAAATTTTGAAGAAATTGTGGCTTTATTAAAGGATAGTGATATATTTTGTTTACCTACGGATTATGCGGAGGGATTTCCGACTTCAATATTAGAAGCTGTTGCTTGTGAATGTTTTTGTATATCTACAGTTAAAAGCGGCTCTCAGCAATTATTTCCAAATGAAAATTTCGGTATATTACTGGAAAAAAACACGGTAGAGCAACTTTCAAATTCTATAGAATATGCCGCGAATAATGAAAAATATCGAAATAATGCGGTTCTTCTGGCAAAAGAAGAACTAATTAAAAATTTTACATGGGGTAAAACTGCCGAAAAAATAATAAATTTATTTGAAAATAGGAGTTAAAAGATATGGATAAAATAAATATTTGTATAATTGGAGCCGGGAATATATCTAATACACGTCATATTCCCGCAATCTTAAAAAATAAAATAAAACCTGTTGGTGTAATTAGTATTACACAAGACAATATAAATCGCACATTGAATAAATATCCTTTTTTTAAATATTCTCTTTTAATAAATGAGTTAGAGAATATTGAGGAGCAATTAAAAAACAGTTCATGGTTTATGAATAATATTGATGCGGTAGTAATTGGTACGCCTCCAAAATCTCATTTTTCTATGGTTAAAGCATGTTTAAATTTAGACAAACATGTATTGATTGAAAAACCTATGATGATGTCTGTATCTGAATGTGATGATGTAATAGAATTATCTGAAAGAAAAAAAAAGATTTTAAATGTAGTTCATTCTTTTCAATATGCTCATGGTATTATGAAGTTGGAAAAAATCGTAAAACATGGTGATTTAGGAGAAATTAACTCTATTGTTGAAATTCAATTCTCAAATCGTACCAGACGTTTACCTGTATGGTATAACGATCTTCCATTGGGCTTATTTTACGATGAAGCGGCGCATTTTTTTTATTCTGCTATGCGTTTTGGGGGAGATTTGCGTATAGAAAATGCTAATATACAGGAAAGTAAAATCAAAGGAAATACGCCTTGTCATTTATCTGTTCAAGCTTACGCAGGTAATATTCCGGTGCAAATGTATATGAATTTTGACGCCCCATTATGTGAATGGTATTTATTGCTGTTAGGAACCAAAAAAATGGCTCTTTATGATTTTTTTAAGGATATATTAATTATTCTTGATAATGATCAACAACACTTGGCTTTTAATGTTTTAAAAACTTCAAAGCGATATAGCATTGAATTCTGGAAACAGTTTATTAAAAATGGTTTTCAATTAATAACTAATAATTTATTATATGGACATGATAAAGTTATTAGATATTTTTTGGATGCTATAAAAACAAAAAAGAGTTCTCCTTTATTATCTGCAGAACTTGGAAAAAAAGTGGTGACAGCTATGAACAATGTAGTTAATTTGGCAAAAAACAATAATTAATATATGAAATTATTTATAAGGTAGGTTTAAAATGAAATATTTATTAGTATTTGTATATATAATTAGTACCTCAGTAGGAATGATATTAATAAAAAAAGACAGTGAGAATATTGAATTTAAAATTACTTCAGGAAATATATCTATACATTTAACTTTACAATACATCATAGGATTATTATTGTATATAGTCAGTTTTTTATTGTGGGTTATAATTTTAAAGAAATTTAAAATTACTTATATATCGCCAATAGTTTATGGGTTGGTATTTGTATTATTATCAATATTATCTTATTTCATATTAAAAGATCGTATAGAAATCAGAAATATTATTGGATTTATATTGATTTTTTTAGGAGTACTGATAAGTAGTTTAAAATAATTATTTTTCAAGCCGTAAGTTAATAAATAAGGAGAATTTTTATGAAAACAAAACAACCAATTATACTCTTAGCTATCAGAAAAATAATTTATATTATGTTAAATTTATTAACATTCTTTCCTTTTCATAAAAAAATAATTGCGTTACTTGGATTTAATTGGGCTTATAAACAAAATTTTGGGAAAATTAAATTTCAAGGTCAGTTTTTTCAGGACTTATTTGCATATATTTATTTCAAAAATAATTTCAACGGTAATTCTCAACTTTCTCAAATAAATGGGGAAGGGGAAGGTACGATTAATAAAAATGGATTTTTTATTGATATAGGTGCATATGATGGAATAATAGGAAGTAATACTTATATCTTTGAACAAATAGGTTGGAAAGGGATATGTATAGAGCCGCAGCCTAACATTTTTCGTCAGTTGAAAAGGAACAGGAAATGTGACTTGTATAATATTGCTCTGTCGTCACATTCAAGCGAAAATGTTGAGTTTTTTCAAGCGCATAATGCTCCTGCTTTAAGCGGAATAAACGAAGGAATGGAAGACACTCATAAAAATTGGGCAAAAGAATATGGAAAAGTAGATATAATAAAGATAAGAACAGTTACTTTTGATAAATTAATGGAAAATTATCCGGATTTAAAATATATTGATTTTATTTCTATTGATGTTGAGGGACATGAAATGGAAATATTGGAAACTATAAATTTTGAGAAATACAAATTTGGACTTATAACTATCGAAAACAGCGATCCGGAAAAAATAAAAAACTTAATGTGTAAAAATGGATATAAAAAATTTATGGAAGTTGGAGTTGATATAATGTTTATTCCTAATAATTAAGTATCAAAAAATTAAAGTAACCTATGTAAAAAAATCACCAAATATTACAAAAGAATTGGCAAAATTAAAAAGTACAAATTAGAATTTAATAAAATCCTTTAGTTAAAAATTTTCCACCCCTCTAACCCTTCAATTCTTTCAAAACAAGCCAACATCGGAATCAAAACTCAGCCAAATTCGGAAGTAAAACCTTGACAAATTCGGAAGTATGTACTATAATTTAATAAGCTATGAAGGAGACGTATTTAAGCCGTATAGCGGATAAGATGCTGGATAGAGCGCTGGGAGTTTCCGGGGCGGTACTTATTGAGGGACCAAAATGGTGCGGAAAAACAAGGACAGCCGAAGAAAAAGCCGCCAGTGTCCTTTATATGCAGGATCCCGACCATACTGTTTCTTACTTAAAAGCGGCTGATACAAAACCTTCCTTACTATTAGTTGGTGATACGCCGCGCCTAATTGACGAATGGCAGATGGCGCCGGTATTGTGGGACGCGGTTCGATTTGCGATAGATCAACGCGGAGAAACCGGGCAGTTCGTCTTAACCGGTTCTGCTGTGCCTAAGGACAATGCTGTTCAACATACGGGAACTGGTCGCTTTTCGCGGATGTTAATGCGCCCCATGTCTTTGTTTGAGTCGCTGGAATCGAATGGGACTATTTCGCTAAAAACCTTATTTGACGGAGTTACTGACGGAGAGTGCGCCTCTTCCCTGACGATTGAGGCTCTGGCATTTGCTCTGACTCGCGGCGGTTGGCCCGCTTCAGTAAATCAAAAAGAGTCTGTTGCCTTGCAGCGCGTGTATGATTATGTGGATGCCGTAATTAATATTGACGTGTCCAGAGTTGACGATGTTGAAAAAAATCCCGCGCGTATTCGCGCATTAATGCGTTCATTGGCGCGTAATGTTTCTACAACGGCAAGCATTGCGACAATTCGGGAAGATATTGCAGGGTATGAAGGAACTATCTCTGAAAAAACTATTTCTACATATCTTAACGCTCTGCGTCGAATATTTGTTGTAGAAGATTTGCCAGCGTGGAATCCCGCTATGCGTTCTAAAACTGTTTTACGGATTTCGCCTAAACGACACTTTGTTGATCCTTCTATCGCTGCGGCGATGTTTCGCGCCGATCCGGATAATCTATTGCAGGACTTTAACACATTTGGATTTTTATTTGAGTCGTTGTGTGTCAGGGACTTGCGTGTTTATGCTGAGGCAATTGACGGAGAAGTATTTCATTACCGTGATAAGAACGGGCTGGAAGCTGACGCAATCGTTCATCTGAAAGATGGACGATGGGGCGCTGTTGAAGTAAAAATGGGTGCGAAAGAAATAGAAATCGCCGCGGAGAATTTAAAAATATTGCGCGATAAAATTAATACAGATAAAATGAGAGAGCCGTCTTTTTTAATGGTACTGACAGGTACGGAATATGGTTACAAACGCGATGACGGAGTGTATATTGTCCCAATCGGCTGTTTGCGTGATTGATAAGTTTTATTTAAACATCAAAAATATAAAAATTAAAGTTCTTAATTAAAAAACTTTCGCCTTTCTAAACCTTCAATACCTTTGTAATTAACTTACTCTTGATGTCAATCGCTTTATGCGGACATAGTTCGTGACAGCAATAACAGCGAATGCAGTCTTTTAGGTTTATAACGGCTACTTTCTTTTTTTTGTGCGGAATTATTGTGATCATTTTTTGCGGACAGGCGGTCGCGCACATGCCGCAGCCTATGCATCTCCCTTTTGCTGCTACGGGATATTTGGTTAAAGCCGATTTTAAAAGATTTCTTACAGCGAGATTTTTCTCTACGGTTTTACTAAAACCTTTTACGGTTGACGGGAATTTATAATCGGGTATTTTTAAATCGGAAAGATTTTCGCCTATTACATTTACATCTTCAATTTTGTAGGGAGACGCGTCGCGTCTTTTTGCCGCCATTAATACGGGGTTGTGTTCATGAGGAAGCCCCATGATTTCACCTGCGACAACGTCAAGGGCAAGATCGCTTGTAGACGCCAGCAAAAGCCCAACGTGCCTTGGAGTCCCCGATGCGCCGGGTCCTTCGCCTTCCATGGCAAGCACCGCGTCCATAATTGTTAATCTTGGGGCTACGTAAAGAGACAAATCCAACAGCATATCCGCAAAACGCTCTTTATCGAATAACTTTGCGTGAAACCCTACTTTTGACAAACCCGGTATAATTCCAAAATGATTTTTTACCGCGCCCGTTACGTGCATATATAAGTGCGTCTTCATTTTACAGATATTAAAAACCGCGTCCGCTTGAGTTATTGGTTTTATTACGTCAATTTGTTTCATCAGCTTGCCTTGCGGGAAAGATACTTTTTCATACCCTGTGTCCATATTTACATCAATGCCTGCCTGTTCCGCCGCGTCGTACATTCCGCAGGTTTTATAAAGTTTTTTAAGAGTCGCTTCGTTGTACAGGTAGCCGGAACCGGGACTGTCCGCGATTAACGGAATAGCGCCTTCTTTTTTTGCAAGCTTGCCTATTGCGGCGACAATTGAGGGATGTGTGCTTACCGCTTTTTCAGGCGGAACAGCGCCTAACAGATTTGCTTTTAAAGTTATCTTTTCGCCTTTTTTCGCGAATTGTCCGATACCGCCCATTAAATTAATCAATTCGTTAATTTTCTCGTCCGCTTTTTCGTAGCTTTCGCATTTTACAACGTATACATTTGTTTTCATAAAATCCTGCCTTTTAAATTAATCCGCAAACTCAATGTTTACCGCGCGTTCATAGTCAAATCCGCGATCGCTTGTTATCGGCGCTGGAAATATCTCGAAGTACACAAGCGCGTTACGCCCCAGCGTTAACTCAATCGCCGGCGCGCCGTGACAGCGGTTAGTCGCTATAAGCGGCGATACGCTTTGAAGGAGCTTTATTTGCTCCGGCGACGGGTTAGCGGGCTCTCCAATATCGTGCCATACTTTTAAAGGATTGCATACATCTTCATCGACCATTTTTGTGACAACGCAGTATTCGTTCTCCTTAAATGCGCCGTCTTCCGGGAGAAAACAAAGCGTTAACTTGTCGCCTTCTTCGGCGGAAGAACCGTTAGCCGCAACTATATTCCACGCAATTCCGCGATAACTTCCGTCCTTTTTTCTTAAAACAATCGTATCCTCTGAACGGTGGATACATTCGCCGTTTCCCAAATCCTTAAAAAATTTAAACGCCCAGTATGTCGGTTTAAAAATTTTCCCGTTTGCGACAAGCCCGAAACCTCCGTGGAAGGGAGTGAAGGGTACGCCCCATTCTTCAAAAATGTCCCCGAATGTCCAGTACGAGTATGATTCGCATGCGTCGCCGAGGTATGCAAGCTGGTAGGCGATATATGCGGCGTTAAGATTCGTGTCGTGTATCGGCGTACGCGGTGAGTACGATGTGTTAAACTCCGTTACGTGCATTTCCATACCGCGGTATTCGGGGTAGCTGTCGATAATTTCGCGGGAACGGTTTGTTTCCGCAAAGGCGCGAGAGAGTGGGCTGATTTTCGGGTAGCCGTATCTGCCGTTGCGTTCAGGGATTGTGATATTGTATAAATGACGCGTAACAAAATCAAGGGGAAGTTTTTCGTCGCGGCAGAAATTTAAAAAATCTTTTAACCAGGAAATATCGTCAACGCCGCAGATGGCGGGACCGCCGACGCGGAATTTTTTATTAACGGATTTTATTGTTTTTATTGATTCGCGGAAAAGTTTAAAATATTCGTTTCTGTCGGCGTCTTTCCAAAAGTGGGTAAGGTTCGGCTCGTTCCAAACTTCTACAAGCCAGGATGTTGCTTCTTCCGCGCCGTAGCGGTCTATTAAATGCTGTAGTGTCGCGGCGACGAGTTTGTTCCATTGCGCGTAATCTTTGGGCGGCGTAATATTACCGCGCCAGTAAAATACCGACTGCTCCCCCGACGCTATCGCGTGAGGCATAAAGCCGAGCTCGATAAAGGGACGGATATTAAGTTCCAGATAGCTGTCTATTACAAAATCAAGGTATGTAAAATTGTATTCAGGTAAGACGGAGCCGTCTTCTGTTTTATATTCCTGATAAATTGCCATGTCCTCGTTAAAGAGACCATGACCGCGTATCCATTTAAAACCGATGTTTTCCTGCACAAGTTTTAATTGTTCAAAATATTCTTTTTGCAGGGCAAGTCCCATTCTGCCTGTTCCGATGCAAAGGAATGCGTTATTGCGAAAATGAGCGGTTTCGGCGGTTCCAAGTATGATTGTCTTTTTTTGCATATAAGTCTCTTTATATATTATAATTATCTATGAGCGCCGACGCTTCTTCAAAATCACTGTGGAGTAAATGTTCTTCTATAGCTGTTAAAAGTTCATTTGTTTTTTGAGTCCACGCCATTTTTCTTAATTTGATTAATTCATCTTTAATAATTTTTTTATTCATTTCTGTACACGCGTCTTTTATGATCTGTAATTTCTCTTTTAGCATAGCAAGAGATTCTTCGGAATCTTCGGATAATTCATTTTTTTCTTCTCTCTTTTTAATTTCATTTATAACATTATCAAGTTTTTCTAAAAATTCTTTTGTTTCTGATAACAGTAAATTAATATTTTTTTCTCTGCCGGCTTGCTCAAGTCTGTTTGCTTCGGCGGATAATTCTTTTTCTCCGATATTCGCGAGAGCGCTTTTCATCGCGTGAACATTAATTATATACATGTGGATATCATCTTCGTTGTTAAGATTTTCTTGAATACTCTTTTTAATAGCGCCGGCGGCTTTTTCGGCGTCTCTTGCGAATATTTTTACTATTTGTTCGTCGGCTTGCTGGAATCCAATATTGAAATTTCTTTTTTTGTCTATTTCGGCTTTTTCTTTGATAGCGGTTTCTATAACTTCGGAAGATTGTTTATCGCGAATCAATCTGTTGAGAGTTCTGTTTAGCTGGTGTATATCAATTGGTTTTGAAATAAAATCATCAAAGCCGTTTTTTAAGAACATTTCGGCATGACCTGTTAATGCGTTAGCTGTCAACGCAACAATAGGTTTTGTGTAGCCCATTTTGCGCAGTTGTTTTGTCGCCTCTATGCCGTCCATTTTCGGCATCATGTGATCCATAAAGACCACATCGTAACTTAAGCCTTCTTTGATTTTATTAATTGCTTCAAATCCGCTTGTCGCAACGTCAATTTTAAGTCCATAGGGAAGCATAAGACCTTTTGCGACATACAAATTGGTTTCTACGTCGTCAACAATGAGTACGCTGCCATAAGGCATATATTCGTGAATTAATTGAGTTTTCTTTATTTGTATGGAATTGTTTTGATTGAGCTGGCTTAAGTTTTCCGCCATATTTTTGCCGATAATGCCTTCAATGCCTTTGCCGTCTGTTTTTTGCGGCAGTCTAACCGTAAAAGTTGAGCCTTCGCCGACCGTGCTTTTTACAATTATTTTTCCATACATTAAATCTACAAGGTTTCGCGTAATGGTCATGCCAAGTCCCGCGCCTTCGGTTGTGCGATTGGCTTCCATGTTAAAACGGGTGTATTCGTCAAACAACTTGTTTATCTGTTCAGAGGACATACCCTGTCCTGTATCGCTTACCTCAAAAATAAGAGTAACTAATACAGCTCCTCCGCCGCGTCCAATACATTCCGCGCTGACAGAAAGCGTAACTACGCCTTCGTCTGTATATTTAAACGCATTGGAAAGAAGATTATTTAAAATTTGTTTAATGCGAAGATCATCGCCGACTAAAAATGCCGGAATATTCTCGTCTACTTTTATTTTAAAATCAATCGGTTTACTCACATAACGGATATAATTTAATTGAATAATGTCGTTAATAAGCCTTGCAACTTCATATTTAACAGGGACAAGTTCCAATTTACCCGCTTCGATTTTAGAGAGATCCAATATGTCATTGATAATATTTAAAAGCAGATTACCGGAATTATTTATTTTTAGGAATGCTTCGTTTGTAGCCGGAGGATGAGCGGTGTTTTGCATTTGAATTTCCGTCATTCCCAGAATAGCGTTTAACGGAGTGCGGATTTCATGGCTCATTGTGGCGAGGAAATTGCTTTTTTGCTGGTTTCTTAAATCTGATTTTATTTTTGCCTGAGCTAGATAATACAACATGGTACATAATCCCCATGCTAATAGCGAGCCAAGTAAAAGAAGGAATGCCGCCATTTGGTTTACGTTTTTGTAATATTCATTTATAGGTATTACAATCCCTAAAAACCAGCCGTATTTAATTTTTATAAAATAAACGATAGTATCTTCATTCATGTAGTTTTTAACGTGACGTTCCGATATATTTTTGCCCATTTCCAATTCTTTTGCTAATAACGCAATTCCGCTGTCAACATGATTTAATTTTTCGCCGATAAAATATGGCTCGTGATGTGCAATAATTATCATATCGTTATTAATTAATACGCCATAACTGTTTTCTGTCAGATTTATTGAAACTGCGTATTTGGTAATTCTATTTAGTTCAATATCAATACATATTATTGCTAACGGATTATCATTATCGTCTGTAATACAGCGTGAAAGCGTAAGAATATAATTATTTGTTATAAAGTCTTTATATGGCTCAGAAATAATTATTTTCCCTTTGGATTCCATTGCTTTTTGATACCATAATTGGTTTTCCGGTGAAAAATCTTCATGCGGCGTCCAGTCTCTTGCGGTCAGATATTTGCCGCCCCAGGTAAAAAAATAACCGTGGGTAGTTATCAATCCTGACATAAGGTCTCTGTCTTTAAACATGTAATTAGTAACGGATTTTATATAGGCGGATAAAACAGAAGCGGTTTCGCCTCTTAAGAGCATACTGCGGATTGTTTCTGAATAACTGCCAAGAAAGGTTTCGGGTTCAAGGAGAGTTGCGGATATTTCGGCTTCTGAAAAAGCCATAGCGGTTTCCGCCTCTTTTACCAGATGTTTTTTTTCTATGCTATTGGCAAAGAAGAAGCTTGATATACTCATGATTACAAAAGCAATAACAATGATGAACATTTGAATATAAGTTGAATTTATTGCCCGGTTTTTGTCAAATATAGGCTGCAAATCGCTCCTCCGACAGATACTTTTTGGGATGCCTTTGTGGCGGTTTACGGCGTTTTACCGCAGGTGGAATGTCGTAAACCGCTAAGATAGGCGACGCTGCAAAGCAATGCTGCCTATCGTGAGTACCTGCTATTTTAATGGCAGATACTATCAATTATAAGCGATTATTGTAGAAAATGGTATTAAATATGAGAAGTAATTTGTTCGATTAAACCGGACGGGGAGAAGGGTTTTGTAACGATACCGGCGGCGCCCAGAGCCGAGCTTCGCTCTTCTATTGCCGCATTTATGGTTCCTGTAAGGAAAAGTACCGGAATTCCGGACCAATTACCCTCTTTTAGCCTTTCCAAAGCGGAAAATCCGTCCATTACGGGCATTTCTATGTCCAATAGTATCAAATCCGGCTTAATTTTTTCTAAAAGCTCGAACATTTTTGCCGCAGAGGGGAGTGTCATCACGTTAAAATGGTCTTCCAGAGCCTCTTCCGCCTTTGCCAGGTTTGTGTCGCTGTCATCTACAACAAAAATAGTTTTCAAATGTAATCTTATTCCCTTTTTTGCAGATTATTTGTAAGACTGCGTTTTGTCAAGGGGCGATTTTTAAAATAACCCGGGCAAAACTTGGCTTGTGAGCCAGTCTTGCCCGGGCAGTTTTTATAAATCTACGTTCTTAGTTACGGGAAACGACGTATTATCAATGGATCAAGTCTTCCTCTTTCGTCTTTAGGCAATGTGAATAATGGCGTTAAAATGATTCGTTTTTCATTTTCTACTGTAAGCCTTAAATGCCCATCGGGAAACGAAGATACGGTTTCAAATGTTTTTTCGTTTATCTGCTTTAACAGATAAGTCCCTTTGCGTATAGCCCAAGGTTTAAATTGATTTTCAATTTCCATATAGATAAAACAATTTTTAGAATCGACAATACGGTATTCAGTTAAAAATGGTAACTCTCCCCAAATACCAACAAGGGGATAATTTTTATTTTCCTGTTTGCCAACCCTGTTTTGTGATCCATAACCTACTTTGCCTTTCACTAATTCTAAAGAAGTATATTTTTCGTTAAATACCACATCATAAACACCTTTGGAAAGAGTGTCTTCCACAATGAAAAGATTATTAGGTTGATCTGTTTGGTATACTAAAGAAAATAGTTCTTTTCTAAGCCGTTCTTGGTACATTGTAATACCGGGTAATACTTCTAATTTACGAAAAATTACCGGATAAGGTTCATTTCTGTCAAACAACTCAGTTTCCATAAACCAATTATAATTAATAAGCCAGTCATATTTTTCCTCTGCAAAAAGAGACAGAGAAACCATAAAGAAAAGGGCGAAATAAATAAATTTTTTCATATATCCTCCTAATAATTTATTTTATTTATTAACCTTATAAACATCCCAACGATCAATTTGATTAGGTAAATATGATATTTTACCATTAAAATGGGTACTACTTATAAATGGATTTGCTACATTTACTTGTTTTATGCCGGTAATATTTCCAGCTTTATCGTATGTATAATCAATACTTGATACCGCTACAGAATGAACAATTGCATTCTTGTTTCCCGGCTCTTTTATTCTTAGATGTATAACATATTTTTCATCCGGTGATTCAATCTTATTTAATGTTTCAATAAGTTGCCGTTCAATTTTTCCTCTTTCAAAGGTTACATTTTCATTGGTTAGATTTTTCATTAGGTCTATTTTTTCACAAAGATCCATTAGTTTATTACTAAGAGCTTCATTATATTCTACATTATAATCGTTATTTGTATATTTATTAATGATATCTGCTATTTTATTTTTTGATAACATATTATCACCAATATATAGCTTTTTATCTTTAATAAATTGATGCAGCTCAAGTGTGTTAATCTCTTTTTTGGTAATTGCTTCAATTAAATATTTTGTAGACATAAACATACATCCGGCATCAGATATGGTAGTTGTGCTTATTTCATAATATCCATAATCTGCTTGAAGTTTTTTGTCATTTATAAAGTTATCATATAATTTTTGAGATTCTTGCTCATCACCAGTTAGATTTTTATTTGCATTATATCTTTCAAAAGCCGCCTGTAATCTTTGTGCATTTATATTTTCTATTTTTTCATTATCTAAATCTTTATCTAACGAACCAAAAAGAAGGTCTTTTTTATAAGAATTTTGATAATCACCGTTAGTCGCTGCAGATATACATAAATAGTCTCTGCTGTTATTGTAAGTGTATTCCATATAATCATCAAATAATGATATATTATTATTTGCTTTTGCAAACTTTAATAAAAGACTTTCTTGTGCCAGTCCTTCAAATTTTTCATAAAACCAATTATTTTCTTCTTGAATACGGTCTCCCATTGCCAGCTTTGCGATTTGAGCGGTTTTAAATTCCTCTGATTGCGCTGTATAAGTTACCTTTACGCCGTTCGCATCTGTTTGTCCGATAGTATACCCGTCTCTATACGCTTCATATCCAAGTACCGCACCGAGAAGAAATTGATCTGCTTCGCTCATGCCTTCTTTGTAACCGGCAAGATTTATCACTCTTTTTCCGTCCTTATTAATTGTTGTTTCTGCAAAATAATCTCCTTCGGCTTCGGTATTAATTAATGCTTTGCCATTTAGTATATCCCATAACTGCTCTTTTTGTCGATCATCTCCGTAACCATATTGGACGCGTAACGCTATTAAGGCGTCAAAATTATTTTTCTTACCATAATTACTTACCTTTGTATTTACATTCCATACCTGCGCGCCCTTGTAAGCGGATGCTAAATAATCGATACTGACGTTTGCGCCGCCTGTGCCGAGGCTCATATTTACGCCGTCATGCCCAAGGTGGAGTTCAAGTAAGCCGCTGCTATATTTATCATTTTTGGTTAATAAGCTTAAATTTAGCACATTCAGGGTAAAGTCGTTTCCTAAGGCGTAATTTACTCCTTGTCCCGCAAGAGAGCCGATAAGTCCGTTAAGGTTTTGAAGATCGGATTTGTTTAAGTCGTTAAAACCTTTTAGTTTTTCAAGATCTATTCCGCTATTGATAGCTTTCAATCCGGTGGAAGTAAATGAGCTTGCCATAGATGTTAGCGCGCTGTTAAGCGTTCCCTTTATGCCTGCGCTAACAATTTCTCCTGAATAGCCAAATTTGTTGTCACTGGTGTAGGTAATTCCGCTTATAAGATTTGCAGCGATTCCCGATGTAAGTGTTTGTGTTCCCGTCATTAATGTTTGTGTAAGGACTTTATCAAATGGATTAGATGCCTTGCCCATGACAATATTTGTAAGTCCTTTAAAATCTGCATTTTTAAATCCAATAGCATCTAAATTTGTAATTCCGCTAAAAGCGCTTCCTATTACGCTGGTTACAGTATTTGTTAGTACTGTTTTACCAACGCTAAAGGCGGCTTCATCTAATTTTTTATATCCTAAAGCCGCGTCAAGAGAACCGCAAATAACATCACTGGCGGAGGTAAGTATAATACCTGCTGCTATTGCCCCAACGCCTCCCACTTCTGCTGAAGCAATGCCTGCGAGTACCGAACCCGCAATTACACCGGCAGAGCGGAGAGAAGGCGCTGTAAACCAGCTTCCCCCGTCATCCCACATTCGCTTATCCCAAGGGGCTATTGTAAGTTCCGCGCTTCCTATTTTATCAATGGTGTACCAGTATTGAAAATCGGACATAAGCCGCCCCAATTCTCCTTCGCCTTCGTCGTAAAACATTTCGCTTCTTGATTTTGTCCCCTGGGTTTTTTCCGCCGGACCGTGTCCTATGTGCGCTCCGAATTTTCCGGGCGAATCTTCGCGATTATAGCTAACAGGTATTGCTTTTTGATCATTTCCGAATATATCGCCTGCAATTGTTTGTACTTCAGTGTAAACATTATTTATCAGTCCTTGAATAGCGATGGTATCTAAACCGGAAAGAAAATCATCATCCAAATTTGTTTGTAATATTACCGGCTCCAGTATGTAATTTCTATATCCTGTAATATTAACCGTTTGCGTAACTACGGGTTCAAAAAACGTCGAACCTTTTATTATGTCTTTTACATAATCGTTGCCGTTTTTATTCCAGAGACCTTTAGAAATAAATATGTTATCCATGTTGTCTCTAAAGTTTTGGTTGGCTACGTTTACGTTGTTAGTTAACCCTTTGACCGCTTCCTCTGCGGATAAACGAGCGTTATAAGCAAGTTTTTTGGATTCGCTCTTTGCGATTTCTGCGCTCGCTTTTTTTGCGTAATTAGAAGCCTCGGCTTTTACAAGCGCGGAATCCCATGAAAAAGAGCCGCCTATGCCGCGTTTTACAAGCGGAGATGTTATTCCGTTATAATTGTTTAATGAGCTGAATGTGCTTGCCATATTAACAATGCCTGATGATTGTAAAAGGCTTGTCATAAGAGCTTGAGCTTCAGGAACCGCGTCTCTTATTCCAAAAGGCTCTCTTGTGTCCGCGAATCGGGATAAACGTTCTCCTTCCGCGCCTATAAGCGATAAAAACGCTTCCGATGACGCTTGATTTACAGCGTCAGCCGCTTGTTCCAGCCATTTTTCTTTGTCTTCAAGTCCGGCAAGATAGGCATAAGTCCATTCATTATTGACGCGTTCGTATTCGCTTTGAAAATTTACATTCCATTGTTTATATGCGTCTTGTAATTTTTTAGCGCTTTCAATCCAATCTATTCTTCCGTTCTCAAGTATTAGCTCTGCTGTTTTCTGCCATTCTTTATACTTTTCCGTTAAGTTTTTTCTCGTCATCGCCCATTCCGCTTCTCTGGTTGTAAGTTCCGCGTTATATTTGTTTTTTATTGTTCTTTCTGTTAGCAAAATTATTTCATTCTTTTTATCGCTGAACAATGAATCAAAATTAAAATCTGTGTTCATATACATTGATAAATTGTCAATTAAAGCGCCGTACATATTATCAAGATAATATTTTGATGAAATTGTATTTTTCAAATAAGTATTTTCCGCCGTGGTTTTAACATCGTTAATGTTTGCTTTTCCGTTAATATAATTGTCAACTAATGATAAAAATAATTTTTCATTTTCTTGTTGCTTTTGCATATCCGCGGCAAATTTGGTTTCCAGATTGTTTTTTGATAGTTTTTCCTGTTCATCCGCCCAATATAACAAACCCATAAACGCTTCAAAAACATCTTGGTATGCTGTACCGGAATTACTTTTTTGCATTTTTTCCCAGCAGGTTTTTATAAGGGCAATATCATCTGAATTTATTTTTGATAATAAAAGAGACGCCTCTAAATCCGCCCAAGTAGCTTTGCCTCCTTCTTTTTTTACTCCTTTAAGATCATTCAATTTTTGACATGATGCCGCATATAAAGAAGATATATTTTTTATCGAATTCAAATTATCATCCAGACCCGTTGTCCATTTATTAACGCTGTCGGATATTCCGGAATAAGCCGAGTTTACACCGTCATACGTACTTTTATTTACATCTCTCGATTCTTTCCAAAATGCCCATTCAAGAATACGCCACCATTTATCTAAAATATTATCCGCTTCCAAATATAAAGAGTAAGTTTTGTTCTTTGCGTATGCGTAAGCATTATTAGCATACATGTACTTAAAACCGGTAAAGTATTCATTATTTGCGGTTAATGTTAAAATGACATAAAATTCAAGATCTGCTTTTTCTTCCGCATTTAAGTTGTTCCATGCATTTCGAAATAAATTTTCGGAATTATTATTAAAATAATTATTTTCCATATATGAACCAAGAGTAGTTAATTTACTATTCCAGTTCACTTTGATATTTTTTTCCGCTAAAGAACCGCCGCTGTTTAATTCTTCTTTTGTTGCAAAATTTTTATTTAAGAAAGATAAATTACCATTTGCGCTTATTAAAGAAGAAAGAAGATAATTTCTTGCATAACTCCATTGTTCGAACTTATCGGAATTCTTAAAACATTCAGACATTCTTTCACTTAAACCCCTAAGAGCTTTTTCAAAATCGGGAATAGCAAATTGTTCGCCGTTTACCGATTTTGTTGTATTAAAAAAATCAATAACAGTTTTTGCTTCTTCTGAACTTACTCCGGAAAGGGTCATATAGCTGTTTCTTGAAAAAGCTAAATGTCCGTCGTTAACAATAATTACGTTTTCTATTCTCCATTCGCTTTTTGATTCTGGCAAGGTATAATTTTGGTAATTGAATGTTGTTCCAAGCCGGAACAAATCCTCTTGATATTTTTTATAAATATTACTGTTGTTTATAGCTTCTTGCGTATATGCGCCTGACAGCGTTTGTATAGTTTCAAATACTTTAAATTTATTTGAAAAACTCTGTTCATAAGCGGTATATAACGCTTCATACTCAGGACTATTGTAAGTAATTTCATTCTTATTTTTTGAAATATCAGAAAGAACATTTAAAACAGTTTTCGCTTTTACTAATTTAGTTTTGCAGTCATCAGGATCGATATTACCGGCGCTTATATATGAAGTGCTTGCCCATCTTTGTATAGCGTCCTGTTTTTCATACTCAAGCCGTTTTTGATCCGTATTGTTATGCGCTGTATTTAAAATTTTGTATTGCTTATCGTATCGGGAGCCAATATCAATAAATTCTTTAGCTTTAATAGAAAATTGTTCCTTTAATGAATTAACCGCGCTTTCTTGTGTTTTTATTTTTTCTTCTAAATCTGATATTTTTTCTAGTATTTGATCCGGAGGCAGTTTTGACGATTCATAAGCTTTTGCCACGCTAATTATTACGTTATATTGAGAATATAATAAATCAAAATTGGAAGTTACTTTGTTTATTTCTGTAATGTATAAAGTTTTTAATAATTCGGTATTTTTATCCGTAGTATAAATATCCTTTTGAGCGTAAATACTAAATGAATCATTAATTCTATTTGTGTAATAAGCTGCATAAAACAAAGCATCCGCTAATATGCCTTCTTTAAATGATGAAACAAATAAAGCGGGATTCTCTGATTTTTGTTCTTCCTTTATTGTTAAATCATTTTTCATATATTGACGCCAATGTTTTTTATTTTCTGCCGATGCAATTTCATTCATTTGTTTCCATAATTCGGCAATATTTTTTTTGTAATTAAGCAGCGTTAAATTATCTGACATGGATAATAATTCTTTATTATTTTTTATTCGTTCTATTGCTTCATCATCAATATCAATGTATTCAACTATTTCATTATCAGTATTTTTTATTGTTTCGTTGTCAGTATATTCTATTGCTTCATCATCAATATCTTCTATTATTTCACCGTCAGTATCTTCAGTTTTATTTAAATCGCTAATTAAATTTAAATAATCATCATATAAATTATCGTATAGTTGAGTCAGTTCTGCTACGCTTTGTTCAGGCTGAAAATTCTGAGAAACCGCGAATATTGTAATATATTCAATAAACGCTGCTTTCCAGTTTTTTATTTCATAATCCAGCCATTCGGGAACAGAAGAAAAACATTTATCAAACGCTGACAAAAATTGAGCCGTATTTTCCAGAAAGTTTTCCGGCTTGCTGAAAATCGCCTGACAAAGCAATTGAACGTCCGGGAAAATATTTTGTTCCGTTTCAAGATTGTAATTTGCGAATAATTGCGATAAAAGATGACAAGTATTCTGCCGGAGAGCCTGTTGGAAATCAGGACTAAGAGCGTTTAAATCATCATTAAGTTTTTTAATTTTTTTTTCTGAGAGATTTTCGCTGTTTTCAAGCATCTTATTGATTTCTTCAACGGCTTCGCGCTCTTTCGCTATGTCCCATAACATACCGTATTTAATAGCGGAAAAATAAACGGAATCGGTTCCTGTTTTCAGGAAATCTTTATATTTTTTTACCAGCCCATTATATTTATCGCTGAATTCCTTTGAATGAAAATCCTTCAGATCCACTACAGACATTGAAAGAAGAGAATTTTTTTCGGAATATAAACTATTTAATGTGTCTTCTTCATCTTTAAGTTTAGCAGCCAGTATGGATAAGTTTTCCTGTTGTTTTTTAACATCTTCCCCGATATTACTCAGCTTGCTTAATTCATTTTCATAAGCGGCAAGAGATATATTATAAGCCTTTTTCGCTTCTTCCCAAGCCCGTATTCCTTCAGCTTCCGTCATTCTTCCGGCGCTTAATTCTTCGGCGTAAGTCTTTACAGCGTCAACAATTGAGGTTTTTCGTTCCCAATACAATACAAGAGCTTTTGCACGGAGCAGAGCGATTTGATATTCATCAAGATAGAAATCGTCGCTTGATACATTGGGAGAAAGTATGTCTTTTAACACTCCTGTGTCAAAAAGTTCAGTGTAATTCTTAAAAATTTCATCGCGCGCATTAATACTCATTTCCGAATATAAAAGATATGTGTTATAAGAATTCTGCATTTCAGTAAGCGCCTTGTAGTTTAAATTATTGATACTATATTTTTCTATTTCCTGTAATATCCAATCAGAGAAATCTTTGTCCCTTATGTCTTTTTCAGTGTTACCGTATTGATTTTGCCAAAATTTTATATTATCTATTAACGATACGGTAGTTGACGCGCAAACAAGATATATGTCGATTAACGCTTTTACTTTATTTGTTCCTTCTTCTGCTCTAATCGCGACATTTAATTCAAATTCTTTTTTTGCGGCGGAGATATTTTTTTCAAAATCTTTGGAAATTTTTGCAAAAAGATTCTCTCCCGTCCGGAATAATTCTTTTGCGTTTGATTCCCATTTTTGTCTCTCTTCCTCAAATTGATTAAAGGCAGAAAGCCAAATTTCTTCTCCTTCCGAAAATAATTTAAAAGAGTCCTGTTCCCATTCAATACGTCTTATAAAAAATCTCTCTTCCGCGTCTTCCCACGCTTTTAACCCTCTTTCAAATTGTTGTTTGTACAAGTTCAGCCATTCTTCGCCTAAAAGCGCGAGATCGCCCGCGCCTGCGGATGCTTGTTCTATTTTCGCGTTTAATTCTTCAATGCCTTTTTTACAGGATGCGTCAGTTTCCGCAATTAATTTTTCTGTGAATATTTTTGCGGCTTCATCGTCGCTCTTTTTTCGCAGACTCCAAATGTCCCTTGTCCGGCGGTTTGTAAAAATTCTTTCTTCTCTGGCGGCGATGTTTTCAAATTCTTGCTTAATAACATTTCTTTGAGCAATTAGCGATTCGCTGATAATTGCGCTCATTGATTCGCGCGATTCAGCGGGAATATACGCAAGCAATTCGGGATACAAGCGAATCATGGCGTTATCAAAAACAGCGCCTGAGTTTTTTACAATATTATTTGTATCGCCGCGCCATAACGCTAAATCGCTTGAGAACGCTCTGCCTTCCTCATCTGGACGTATTACCAGAGGTACGCCTGTTTTATCGTCGTAAATAACATTTCCATCTTTATCAAGATGCCATGAATAATTTTTTTGAGACTCGCTAAACACCGACGATAAATTAATCAAAGCTTCTTCCGCAGCTTTGCCGAAGAATCTCCCCGTGAGCCACTGTGAAAAACGTTTTTCCAGTTCTTCATCGCTCCATTTTGCAATTTGCGCTTTTGCTTCTTCGTAGAGAAGCGGATTATCGTATAAACTTCCGGCGATTAATTCCCACGCGCAAATTGCCTGCGTTACGCCAAATTTTGCTTCCGCAAGCCAGCGATCCGGATTTGTTTCTCTGTCCGCTTTGCTGAAATGATTGTCTATGACAGCTCTGTTAAACCCCTTAACCTCTCCAAGAGACGCTTGGTTTGGTTCCGCAAAAATTACCGGAGGAAATATTCCGGTAATAAATATCATTGTTAGTAAGATTGAAATTATTTTATTAAATTTACTTAACATATTATTCTCCCAAATTTTGATTTTTATCCCGCACAAGCGGAATTTTTTTGTTGTGTGTGATTGATAAAATAGATGGAATTACGGTTATTGAACAAAAAAATGAACAAGTTACTCCGAGCGCGCTTACAAGAGATAGTGTACGTATCAATGTATTTGCGCCTTCTGTTAGGAAAAGAAACGGAATTGCGCCGGCAACGGTTGTACCGGTAGTGGAGAGCAGGGCAGGCATTTTTAAACGGAGAGCGTAATAAATGCTGAACGAGTTTTTTTCTTTTCCTGATTTGATTTTTGAGCGAAGACCATCAACGCATAAAATCGCCGCATTAACTGTCATGCCGCTTACGACGATGAAGGCGCAAGCGACGGCGGAATTATACGCGTTTCCGGTTAAGACCAGTAATAAAGCCGGAACGGCTAAAGACGGAGGAATTGCCGAGAGGACAA
>Ga0268262_10002535_pt1 | contig 20975 bp, 13 predicted proteins | sample TergutNc150P3_FD_190354 | JGI IMG/M metagenome (GOLD analysis project Ga0268262, IMG submission 190354) | Nasutitermes corniger P3 segment gut microbial community from laboratory colony in Florida, USA - Nc150 P3 (SPAdes) (version 2) | ecosystem: Host-associated > Arthropoda: Insects >... | reverse complement strand
GATTCGGCGCGGCGGCGCGGTCGGTCGCGGTCGCCGCCGGAGCGGTCGGATAAGTCGAGGCGGTCAAGTCGGTCAAGGCCATAAATCCCCCCGTAAAGGGCTGAGCGTTCCCCAAAGTCTTTTGACTTTGACTTTGACTGAAAATGCGGGGTTTAGCCCCGCATTTATCTATGAAGCCGAAGGCTTCGTCTTAAAATGAATTTGACTTTAAAGATTTTGACTTTGTTTATAAATATAATATACGGGCGGTCAGGAGTCAAATTTTAGGGGAAAAAAACGTCTTTTGCCTGCCTTCGAATCAACCGTTGAATAGACTATTATTATTGACCCTCCGCCTCCTCCGCCTCTGATATCGCCGGGTCTACTTCGTTTCCTGTGCTCGCGGTTCCCTCTTTGGGGCTGACCTTGGGTACCCAGAGGGTGGTGCCGGGTTGCATGGCGTAGAAGTTCACGCCTCGGTTGTACTTTTTCAGCAGCCACATGGGAATTTGCGCCTCGCGGCATATCCGCCATAGGTTGGTGCCGGACTTGACCGTCCGTTGTTCGAAGTCCGTTACTGTGAAATTCGCGAAGAAATCTTCTTCTATCGCCAAGTGGTATTGCAGGCGGTTTACCTCGAAACGCTTGATGTTTGTCGATGATTTTATGGGAATGGAGATAAACGCGCCAAGCTGCAGCGCCTCGTTCTCCGCCATGTTGTTGGCGGTGCGGATATCGCTTATATTTACACGCATCCACTCGGCGAAGCGGCCGATCGATTCGTCGACCGATACGCGGACGCGCACGCTCGAGCCGCCGGGGGCCACGGTCATGCCTAGGTCGTAGACGTCTGCGTTGAAGGTCGGGTCGGTGTCGGGTTTCACCTTGGGGTTGATCTTTGCCGGTTTGGCGGTCGCGGTGTCGATGGGCGCCGTGGCGACCGGCGCGGGCGGCGTTATCGGCGCGGATGTTGTTGATACCGGCGGCGTTGTTGTTGACGCAACCGGCTGTGGTTGTATAGGAGGTATTGATACCGGCGGCGTCGATACCGCGGGTTGTATTGATATTGGCGGTGCGGGCGGTGTTGTTGATGCAACCGGCGGCGTCGCGACGCGGCGCTCGAATGTCGGAGACGTTACCGTTACCCGAAGATTATTGAGCAATACAGGTCCAGTCGGTTTTGCGGGCGCGGGTGTGCTGGCAATTCTCGCCGTGTCGACAATTGTCAACTCTTTTTTCGCTGTATCGATTGACACTGTTTTTGCGGTATCAACAACTTTCGCGATTTTTTTCGCTGTGTCAGGTGATACTGCGCTTGCGGTATTAACTGATACCAGCTTAGGCGCGGCGGCCGTCTTCATTGTATCAACGACAGTAACTTTAGTAACAATCTTTACCGTATCAAACGCCCTTACGGTAGCAAGCGCCTTTACTGTATCAACCGCCCCGGCCTTCGCCGGCGCGGGTTTAGGCGCGGACGCCGTGATCGTAGCTCCCCATCCCGCGTCGCCGGAGGGTATCAACAGCACCTGCCCGACCTGTATCTTGCTCGAATTCGTAATGTTGTTCGCCTCGGCGAGGTCGCTCATCTGTACGCCCAAGCGTTTAGCTATGCTCGCTAAGTTGTCGCCGCTCACAATGGTATAGTAACCTTCCGTCTCCGCCTCCGCGGCCTCCTTCGGCGTGGCCCGCATGGGCAGGGGGGTGCGGTTAAGGGCGGCGACGGCCGCCTCGGAGCTTATGCGGTTGGGCACGTTTACGTTGTAACCGGCGGGGATCGGCTTCTTCTGCGAAAACAGCACCGGGCGTATGCTCGGGTTGAGCGCCTTGAACTCGTCCTCGGTTATTCCTAGGGCCTTGCATAACGCGTCGTGTCTCATCGCGAAGGGCAGTTTGAGTCCCGTCGCCGAAAATTTGGGGTAGTACTTTAAGTCCTTAAAGTATTTATCCGGTTTTTCCATTATCTGTAGCACGGCCACGAAGCAGCTGTAGAAATTCTTTGAGGCGAAGCGGAAGGAGGCGCTCTCGTGTTTTTGGAGTATTATAGCAATGTCGCGTGTTCCTAATTTCTCCACCGCGCCCCGTATGCCGTTCGGGCCGTGGTTGTAGGCGGTGATCGCCAGCGGCCAGGCGCCCAGCATGTCGTAGTTGGCCTTCAAAAACTTCGCGGCGGCGTTTGTGGAGATGATCGGGTCGCGGCGCTCGTCGAACATGTAGTCGACCTTCATGTAGAGCCTGCCCGTCGACCGCATAAACTGCCACAGCCCGGCCGCGCCCACTTTGGAGTAGGCTTCGGCGTCGAACGACGACTCCACGTGCGGCAGGTACTTCAACTCGTCGGGGACGCCGTTTTTCTTTAGTATGGCGGATATAGTGTCCAAGTACATCGTTGACCGCATAAGCCCGAGCCTGAAACGCTCGCGCTGACCGCCTTGATGACGGATGCGCTCCTCCGCGCCGGCAATAGCGCCCTCAGGCGCCAGCTTAAACAGTTCCGCGATACGCTTCTCCTCCGCCCCCCACTTGGCCGGCGCCGAGTCCCTCACGGCGATGATAGCGTCCACGTAAATCTTGCGCCGCTGGTCGATAAGCTCGCCGAGCTTCTTCCCTGTTCTGTCGCCGTTTGGGATCTTCTCGTAGACCACCTGCGGATAGTCGCGGTCGTGCAGAAGCCCCTCCTGCAGGGACACCTCCGTGTAGATCCGTATCCAAAAGGCCACGTTGTTCTTTATGACGTCGGGGACGGGGAAGAGGTTCGACTCCGCCGACGCCAATTGAATTGCGGCGGGGCTGATCAGTATCAATACTGCTGACGACATAAGCACGGCGAATTTACGAACCATAACTACATCCCCTCTTTATAAACGCAAATCCTGTTCCTGCCCGATTCCTTAGCCTCGTACAACGCCTTGTCCGCCCTTGATACAAACCCCGCCGCCGGCAGGTGTATTATAGGGCGCTCTGAGTTTACGCCTATGCTCACCGTGGCGCTCGTTGACGTGCCGTCTATGCACGGTATGATCGTAGACTCCACTGAGGCGCGCACCCTCTCCGCGACGTTTATAGCGCCATCCAGATCGGAACCAGGCAGCAGCATTATGAACTCCTCGCCGCCCCAACGGGCCACGAAGTCGGCGGGGCGCTTCAGCGCCTCCTTGAACACGCCGGCCACCGTGTGCAAAAGCGTGTCGCCCTGCGGATGGCCGAAAGTGTCGTTGTACACCTTGAACTTGTCTACGTCTATTATCAATAAACTTATGGATAGCGTCTCCCTTATGGCCCGGCCCCACTCCCTGGCCAATTGGTCGTTGAAATAACGCCGGTTGGGCAGATCGGTCAGCTCGTCCATTATGCTCATACGCTCGATTATGCGCATCTGCTCCACGATCTTCATGTGGGTGTTGACGCGCGCCTCCACTATCATGCTGTGGAAGGGCTTCGTTATGTAGTCCACCGCGCCCTTGTTCAGCCCGTTGATCTCCGCCTCCTTGCTGTCCTGTCCCGTGATGAAGATGACCGGTATCTTGTTGGTGTGCTCGGACTTCTTAAGCTCGGACAATACCTCGAAACCGTCCATCTCCGGCATGATGACGTCGAGGAGGATGAGGTTTGGCAGGTTGTCGCGTGCTATCTTGAGCGCGTTTTCGCCGTTTTTGGCGATGAACAACTTGTACTTTTCCTTGAGGATGTGGGTAAGCACGTCGATGTTCGACTTTTCGTCGTCGACTATCAGGATGCTTAATTTTTTTGGTTCGTTGAAATCCATAATTTTATCTTTTACTCCTTATGAAAATCGAAGTCAAAATCTTTAAAATCAAATTCTTTAATCCTTATAATTCTACTAATCTTAATTCAGAAAACGGCAAATCAATCCACTCTCTAAGCCCGTCATCCCGTCAAACCCTTCCTTATCCCCTCAAGCGTTTCTAACGCCGGTTCGAAGTCGTAGTCTTCCACTTGTTCTATCAGTTTTTTCGATTCCGGGATTGAACGCAGGCCGTCTATCAGTGTCATGCAGTCGGAATCGCCGTTTTCCAGTAAGGTTCGGAGTTTTTCTATTAGTTCTAACGCTTCGGCCTTGTTTAACGTTACTGCCGGTTCCGCGGCGGTTGTTTCTTGTTTTTGCGAGGCTTCGGCGATTGCGGTCAGTTCCGTCAGTGCTTTATTTAGCTCTTCCGATAGTTTTCCAAGGCCTGCGGAGGCTGTGGCGGTGTCGTTGGAGTTTAGGGCGTTTTCTATTAAGTATGAGGCGTTTTGCAGGCCGGGTTGCGATACCAGGCCGGCTACGCCTTTTAGGGTGTGCGCCAAACGGTGGGCCAGTTTGATGTCGCCTGCGGCCATGGCGGCCTTTATCTCTTCGTCTTTTGTCCTGTTGTCTTTGAGGAAATTCGATATTAGGCGCATACGCAATCTCGCGTCCTCGTCGGACTCCGCCGGAGGGGCGTTGGGGGCGGTTGATTGCGGGGCTGGGGATCCGGTTTGCGGCGCGGCCGCCGTAGCTTGCGGCGCGGCGGAGGCTTGGGCGGCTTGGATCGCTCTTGCTTCCTCGCGTTTTACAGGCTTTATGTAGTTAAGCAGGCAGTTCCAAAGATCTTGCGTCGCGAATGGCTTGGAGAGGTACTCGTTCATGCCGTGCGCTTTATAGGCCTCGCGGTCGGTGGTCATGATGTTTGCGGTCAGGGCCACTATGGGGACGGTGTTGCCCATCTCGGCCAGCTTCTTCACCGCCTCCAGGCCGTCCATTACCGGCATGTGCACGTCCATGAATATCAGGTCGAAGGGCTTCTCGCCTTTGGCCATTTTCGAGGCTACGGCCTCCACGCCCACCTTGCCGTTCTCGGCTATAAACGCCTTTATGCCCACACGCGCCAGGTGGTCGGTGATCACCATCTGGTTCATCTCGTTGTCTTCGCAGACCAATATTTCGGCGTTGAAGTAGGGCTTCTCCATGTCGGCCGCGCCGCCGCCCGTCCCGTCGCCGAAGGACTCCGTCTTCGTGCTCTCGTCGCAGGTCGGGAAGGTTACGTCAAAGTGAAACTTGCTCCCGATCCCTATTACGCTCTCTACCTTGAGGTCGCCGCCCATCAGCTCAACGAAGTTCTTCGTGATGGTGAGGCCCAGACCCGTGCCGCCGTACTTGCGGGTGGTGCTGTTGTCGGCCTGCGTGAAAGGCTCGAAGACCTTAGCGAGCTGCTCGTCGTTCATCCCGATGCCGGAGTCCTTCACCTCGAAGTGGATGGTCACGTTCTCTTCGGTCTGGTTCACGGTGGACGCCAGCACCTTCACCATGCCGTAGTTGGTGAACTTCACGGCGTTCGTAAGCAGGTTCAGGATGACCTGCCGCAGGCGCACCGGGTCGCCTATGAGCTTCTTCCCGAGCGTCGGCTCCGAGTAGCAGAAGAGGTTGATCCCTTTAGCCGTGGCCTTGGGGGTGATGATGTTCTGGCAGACCTTGAAGACCTCGTGCAGGTCGAACGGGATGTTCTCCAAGACGACCTTCCCGGCCTCTATCTTCGATATGTCCAGAATATCGTTTATGATACCGAGCAACCCTTCCGACGCCGATTTTATCTTATCTAAGTAGTCTTTGGTCTTCATTGAGAGGGCCGGGTCGTCTAGGGCCAGTTCCGAGAAGCCGATGATGCTGTTCATTGGGGTGCGTATCTCGTGGCTCATGTTGGCCAGGAAGGAGGACTTGATGCGCGAAGCCTCTTCGGCGGCTTGCGCCACGTCGCGGAGCTGCTCCATGTGCCGCCTCATTATCGTCTCGTCGGTGTAGGCGTTGAAGAGCACAAGCGATCCGTCCGTCCAGCGGATGATGGTGGAGCGGCAGGCGTACCACAGTTCCTCCCTCTTATCCGGATCCTTGCCCACGACCTTGAGCGGCCGCTCCCATTTGCTCGTCGGGAGGGTCTCCCGCATCGGGAACAAGTCGGGCAGCGGGCAGGACGGGCATGGCTCGCTCGAACCAGCGACCACCTCAAAACACTTCTTGCCCAAACTCGTCATGCGGTCCACCCCCAGCAGCTTGCAGCACAATTCGTTCAGCGATAGGATGTTGTACTCCATGTCCGTGATAAAGACTATGACGTCTAAGTTGTCGAGCGTGGTGATGGATGAGTTCATCTCCGCTATTTTGTCGACCATGTCGCCGATGTGGTTGGACAGCTGCCCGATCTCGTCTTTATGGGGTAGGCGCACCGCGTATTTCAGGTTACCCTTCTCAATCTCGCCTATAGAGTGGTGTATCTTCCTGAGCGGCGACGTTATGAGGTAGGATACGAAGAGGTCCCGGAAGAGCGATAGGGCCAATATTCCGAGGGCGAGCGCGACGATCACCGTATCCGCCCTCTGTGTCTTCTTGTTGGCCTCGTTCATCTGGAAATCTATAAACGCCTGCGTCAGGTTGCGGTTGCCCCCTATCTGGTTCACAAGCTGGTCGGCAATGGGCGCGCATTTAACGTACAACTCGTCCATACGCTCTTTGTCATGCAGCAGCACCATCGCCTCGTACATCTCCTTAACAAACCCCATGTACTTGGCCAACTCCCTGAACACCTCTTCCAGAATCAGCAGCTGCGTCTTCCGCTGGTCGTCGGTCAGGGTGGGGTCGCTCTCGAGGTTCGCCTTCCAATCGCCGAGCAGCTTGCGCAACGATTCATGGTGGTTGGTACATCGTATATAGTAGAGCTTAGCCGCCTCCGGATTTTCGAAGAAGGTGCTCATGGTGGTGTTGGTCCTGCGGATGTTCATAAACTCCACGGTGGCGTCGGAGGCGTATAGAAGCCGCTTGTTGGGTCCCACAGTGATGCTCACGTATTTGGCCGTCACGGTCTGTATGGAGAAGACGACGTAAGACATCCCGCCGCCGACCAGGAGGAGGAATACCCCGAAAATCATAAGAAACTTGTTGCGTATCTTGGCGTTCTTAAACCAATCCATTGCCCCGGCGATCCCCCTCAAAGAATTTACTAACAAAGCTCCCGCGCCGCGGATACCCGCCAACGCCGCTTCCGACTAACACATAGAATATATACAATGGGTAGGTAGATTGCCAAATTTTTTACAAAGACCGTGTTTTTTTATATTATACCCGGAATCAAGGGGTTGGGTGTCGCGGCAGCCCGGTATGACGGTTGGATTACGGGGATGCCCCGGTATTTGGGGATCAACTTACACGGATTTTACAGCCCGCCGGGAGAGCCGCGTTAGGCGGTACGTGTTAACCCCGAACATCGGTGCGCTTCGACCGCGAAGAATCAAAAGATTTTTTTGACAAGCGCGCTCCGCGGATACTATATTACTTTGATGTAATCTTTTGAAACCCCCGCCGGACGGCCGGTTTTCATCCTGCCGCGGGAAAAATGTTCATTTTGGGAATAGTGAGAAACGATAAAGTTCGCGTTTTGGGAATAATGAAAATGGCTACGATTATACTATTATTTGTAATATACATCGCGCAACACCCCCCTCGCGTCGCGCGCCCAGAACCCACCGTCTCGCGCCGCGTGTTGACAACGTTATATATATATAATATTCTCATCAGTCAAGCAAGCGTCATCGTAACTCCTTATAAATCAATAACTTATACCCCCCCCCCCCCCCAATTACCATGTATTTATAGCGTCTTTCCTAGGGGCATATATGCCCCGTAAACCAACGATAAACCCACGGGGCTGCATTTTCACCCGCGCCGCAAACGCCACGCGCCCGCCCGCGTTTCCTTCTACCGGGCGACGCACCCCTGACGGGGCGCAAAACCTCCACGCGTCCCGACCGAGCGTCTATGGTGTCGGAATCACCTTGCAACGCGGCACCCTTCGGTTACGCTCAGGGGGCGGTCGTCGAGCGCGGTCCCAGAGCGAAGCCGAAGGGAAGCCGAGATGCCGCTTGGTATGTTCATTTTCCCAAAAGATTTTAAAGACTTTGACTTAATGATTTTAAAAGATTAAAAAGACTAAACATAAACAAATTTAATATCAACCCGATCCAAATGGAGAAATGGAGTAAAAAAATGAAAGAAAAGAAAGAAATAAAAGCATTAACAAAGGCATTATACACCCTGCTAATCGCGCTCTCCCTTATTATTGTAGGTTGCGGCGACAACAGTTCCTCCGCCGGCGGCGTAAACGAATTTCTAGGCCGGCTCAACGGAAAATTTCCCGAAATCCCCCCGTCCGCCTTAACCGTAGCCTCCGTATCCGCGAAAACCGTTACTGTAAGCTGGCCCCCCGTCTCCGGAGCCGACGGATATCTGGTGTATTACTACAGTATAGGCAGCTACTCCGGTTCATGCGATTCCTACAGTAACAGTAGCTACTCTCTTGCGGACTCCACCGCCTCGGAGTCGTATACGCAAGTCGGTTTATCACCGAACTATAATTACTGTTATAAGGTATCGGCCTACAATGCCTACGGGGAGACCGCCAAATCACCGTCTCGCAGCGCAAAGACGCTTTCCCTGCCTGCCGCGCCCGCGCGCTTGACCGTAACGACTGTATCGTCCGATTATATCGACTTAACATGGGATCAGGTATCGGGAGCCGCCGGATACTATGTCTACCGTAGCACTAGTTCATCCGGCGCAAATAACGTAGTGGGTAAGACGATGGCCGCCGAGCTGTCTTATAAGGATACCGGATTGGCGTTGATAACGACCTATTACTACTGGGTGGCGGCTTGCAACAGCTTTGGGGAGGGCGGCGCGCAGTCCTCCTACGTCGGCGCTACGACAAAGCCCGTTATCGGTTCATTCACCGACGGCAGAGACGGCAGGGCATACAGGACGACGAAAATAGGCAATAAGACGTGGATGGCGGATAACATGAATTACCAGACTGGCGATTCTTGGTGTTATTTAGGCGCCGTTTCCAACTGCGACAAATACGGCAGGCTGTATAATTGGAATACGGCGAAGGCGGTCTGCCCCGCCGGTTGGCATTTGCCGACATATAAGGAGTGGGAGGATTTGATCGCGGCTGTGGGCGGTTCGAGCGGGGCGGGCAAGAAGCTGAAAGCGGCGAGCGGTTGGGGAAGCGGCGGCAGTTACAACGGTACCGATCTTTACGGATTTTCAGCCCTGCCCGGCGGTCTCCGCAGCAACGAGGGCGTGAATGTCGACGTTGGCTACGGCGGTTATTGGTGGACGTCCACGGATAACGAAAACGGCGTCGTGTACGGCCGTCGCATTATCTATACCTCGGATAATGTGAGCGAGGTCCAATGGGACGCGGATTACAGTCTTTCTGTGCGCTGTGTTATCGATTGACGGCATTGTTGAACTTTACACATAGAACAACCAAAAAAAGGAGATAAAATGAGTATGAGGAGGATGGTAAAGGCGGCGGCGGTCTTTGCGGCGTTTGCCGCTATCTCCGCCGCGCAGGTTAAGAATGTGGCGGTCGTGGAGACGGAGTTAGACGCGGCTTCCGGCGCTTCCGCCGGGATTTCGGCGGCGGAGGCCAGGCAGGTGACGACCGAGATCCGCCGCGAGGCGGTTAAAAACCTGCCGCCGGACAGGTACAATATCATGACCTCGGAGACCGTCCAGGCGCAGGGCAGCGCCGTTCTGGAAAAGTGTTCCGAGGAGAACTGCGTCATCGCGCTTGGAAGCGAAATCGGCGCGGACTACATAGTGCGCGGCATCATAAGCAAGCTGCGCGATTGGTTCACGCTGTCGGTGGAGGTCTATGAGACCGGGGACGGGAACTTGGTCGCATCGTCCACCCCTGTCCGTTCCGACAACGTCGAGGAGCTTATAGAGAAGGCCGCCGCAGCCTGCGCCGATATGTACTCCGGGTTCGTTAGCTCGCAAAGTTCCAGGCAGGTGCAGCGGACGAGATACACCCTTGAAGTAAGCGCCAATCCGGCCGAAGGCGGCGAGGTGTTGCGCAACCCCGATAGGGAGGAGTACGCGTCCGGGGCAAAGGTGAACGTAATGGCCATGCCGGCGACCGGCTATACGTTTACCGGTTGGTCGGGCGCCTCCGCCGATACCGCCGCGAATCCCGTGACGGTCACGATGGACGCCAGCAAGGCGCTGGTGGCAAATTTCTCCGTGATACGGAAAGCCGAGGCGGCGCAGGCGGTCGTGTCCCAAGAGGAGCGGGTGAAGCAAGCGGCGGTGGGCGTGGGCGGTTTCTTCGCCAACAATTTCAACGGCGGATTTGTTTGGGAGAATAGATGGGAAGCCCTGTCGATGCCGTATTCCGGCGCCGGGGGGTACCTATACCTCGACTTTACATACTTGGAACTCTTCGCCGGCGTATCAAGCGGCGGCGGAAAGTGGGAGAGCGCCGACGCGTTTGACCCGAACGACCTGCCCGATATGGAACGCTCGGGCTATAATTACGGCATATTCCTGAAATGGCCCGCCGAGGCTTGGATCATAAGAATCTTCCCAATGTTCGGCTTGGAAATCGCGACGACAAATATCGTCACGAAAATAAAAGAGAAGGAACCTATAAAGTCATACGCGACCGAATGGTGGTTCAAGTTCGGCGGCGGCATAGATTATGATTTGACAAAATACCTTATGATACGCGGTGAAATACTCTACGGATGGGGGCTTAACCAGTATGGGGCAGACATTAAGAAGAAGGTAGGTTTTACGTCATACGCCGGAGTGAAGTCGGACGAAGGGTTGACGTTTAAGGGAAGCGTCGGGTTTAGGTTCTAGGCTCTTTTTATGTGGGGGATGAAACGGAAATGGATATGACAAGGGTTTTAAAGGCAATGACGATCCTCACGGTCTTTACCGCGATGACTGTCGCGCAGGTTAAGAACGTGGCCGTTGTTGAGACGGACGTGGACGCCGCCTCCGGAGCTTCCGCCGAGATTACGTCGGCGGACGTCAGGCAGGTAACCGCCGAACTTCGACGCGAGGCGGTTAAGAATTTGCCCTCTGACAAGTACAACATCATGACTTCGGAGACGGTCCAGGCGCAGGGCAGCGCCGTGTTGGAGGAGTGCGCCGAGGAGAACTGCGTCATCGCATTAGGAAGCAGGATCGGCGCGGACTACATCGTGCGAGGTACCATAAGCAAACTGCGTACGCGGTTCACGCTGACGGTGGAAGTCTATGAGACCGAAAACGGAAATCTGGTCGCATCATCCGCTCCCGTCCGCTCCGAGACCATCGAAGACCTTGTTGAGAAAGCCGAGGCCGCCTGTGAGGAGATGTTCGGGAAGTTCGTTAGCACGCAGGGTTCCAAGCAGAAGCCTCGGACGAAGTATACCCTCGGCGTGAGCGCCGATCCGGTCAATGGTGGCACGGTACTGCGTAGCCCCAAAAAGGATGAATACGCGGCGGGGGAGGTAGTGAACGTGGTGGCGGTGCCTTCGAGAGGCTACGTGTTTACCGGCTGGCTGGGGGCGTCTACCGAGAAAGTAAATTCAGTGACGGTTACGATGAACGCGAACAAGGTGCTGATGGCGAAATTCGCTTTGCAGTCTGGGTCTGCGGATGCGGCAGAATCTACGGAGATGACAGAGACCGCGCCGGAGTCGGCGCAGGCGGCCGCCATGATGATTACAGAATGGAAACCCAAAAATAGAGTAACATTGGGCGTTGGTAGCGTATTTACGAACAAGTTCGGCGGCGATATTAGGTTTTATAATACATCGGGAGATGATTTTACTTTGTCAATGCCGTATTCTTGCGTCGGCTTGTATTCTTACATTGACCTCATATATATGGAATTACATGCTGGTTATTCAATCGGCGGCGGAGATTTGACCTACTCCGATAACAGCGGAGAAGATAACATGGGAGTGTACGTTGAACGATCAATTATAAGCGGCGGCATATCCTTCAAGTGGCCGATTGATGTGTGGAAAGTAAAAATATTCCCGATATTAGGTGTTGACTTTGAGGTGACGTACGGATTAAGAATTCACTTAAACGTTGATTATACAAGTGAAAGATCGTTAGGGAATCTATGGCTTAAATCAGGCGGCGGCGTTGATTACCGCGTTGTTAGATCAGCGTATGCGCGCTTTGAAGCGCTTTACGGTTTGGCTATTCTTGGGGATGATGATGACATTGAACGTTCGGCGTATTATGATTTTGATCGGGACGTTAAGGTAAAACACGGGTTTACTTTGAAGGCAGGCGTAGGTTTTGACTTTTAGAGTAATTGAAAATTATTGAAATACTGACGAAAGGGGTATCGTATGAAAAAATCAATTTCACTCACGGCTGGACTTTGGCTTGCCGTAATAGCCGTGCTGATGTGCGCCGGATGCGGCGATGACGGGTCGGCGAGCGGGGGAGTGAACGAGTTTCTGGGGAGGCTTAACGATAAGTTTCCCCCAACCGCCCCGTCCGGCGTGAGAGTAGACGCGGTGACCGCAAAGAGCGTTGCTTTAAGCTGGCTTCCGGTTGCCGAGGCCGAGGGATACCGGCTGTACTACGTCAATTCCCCTTATGGCTACTGCGACTACTACGGTAGCGCTTACTCTCTCATGGATTCCACATCGTCCACATCATATATACACAGCGGGTTAACGTCAAACAGTACGCACTGTTACAAAGTATCGGCCTATAATAATTACGGGGAAACCTCCGCGTCGACGGTTTGCAGCGCAAAGACGCTGACAATACCCTCGGCGCCGGCAAACGTAACCGTAACCGCTGTATCGTCGGATATCATTACCGTGAGTTGGAGTTCGGTCTCCGGAGCCGCCGGGTACGTTGTGTATCGTGACGAGAGTTATTACGGGACTTTCGGTGAATTGGCGGGCACGAAGTCATTGTCATATACGGATACCGGGTTAGAATCAAACACGACCTATTACTACAAGGTGGCGGCCTGCAACGCCGCGGAAGAAATCGGGGTTCAGTCTTCTTATAAAAGCGGTACGACAAAGATTGCCGTCTTCAGAGATTCATTATACGATAGCAGAGACGGCAACAAGCTGTACAAGGCGGTGAAAATAGGCAATCAGACGTGGATGGCTGAAAATATGAATTACAAAACGGACAGCTCTTGGTGTTATGGCGACGCGGATTCCAATTGCGTTAAGTACGGTCGGCTGTACGCTTGGAATACGGCGAAGAGTGTGTGCCCTAACGGATGGCATCTGCCGTCCACTAAAGAGTGGGAAATTTTAATTACGGAGGCCGGGGGTTCATCCGTGGCTGCCGGAAAGTTGAAGTCGGCAAACGGCTGGGGTACTAGTAGTTATGACGGTAGTAATTTAGGCGGTACCGATGATTACGGATTTTCCGCCCTGCCCGGCGGCTACCGTAGCACCTACGGTTATTTCACCAACGGCGGAAGCGGAGCATTCAGCTATTGGTGGGTTACTAACGAGAATGGCAACTTCGCCTACTACATAAGAATGGGTTGGGGCGGTACCAACGTGTACACGACCGAATCCTATTCAAAAAACAGCGGTCTGTCTGTGCGTTGTCTAAAGAATTAACGTGTGGGGTGAGTATGGGGATTATTTACGGTTATTCTGAAAAGGGGATAAAATGAATACGACAAATCGGATAAAGGCGCTGACGATCCTCACGGTCTTTGCCGCGATGGCCGCCGCTCAGGTGGAGACGGAAACGGACTCCGTCTCCGTCGTTGCCGCCGAGAAACTTCCGGCGAAGTACACACTCGACGTTAGCGCCAATCCGGTCAACGGCGGTACGGTGCTGCGCAGCCCCAAGCGTGAGGAGTATGCCTCCGGCGAGGCGGTGAACGTGGTTGCCGTGCCGGCGAGCGGTTACGTGTTTAACGGTTGGTCGGGCGCGGTCGTCGGCGATACTGCGAATTCCGCAACGACGGTTAAGATGGACGCCAACAAGATGCTGATAGCCGAATTCGCTCAAAAGTCTGAATCCGCGTCGGCGCAGCAAACGCCGCCGCCTCCAGCGCAGGCGTCGGGATTTGAATCCAAGCCCCAAAAACCGAATCGGAAACAGCGGGGAAGCAGGGGTTTCGGCGGGTTGTTTGTGGACAATTACGGCGCCGGGCTTAAGTGGAAGGAGTCCGGGGAGATATTGTCTATGCCTTATGCGGGTTGGGGCGCTCATCTCTTCCTTGAGAGCGAGTACAAATCTTTGCCGTCCTTGGCAAACGAGGTCTGCTTTAGCTACTTTAGCGGCGGCGGAAAGTGGGAGAGCTACGCCGCGTCTAATCAACGTGATCTGCCATACATGGAACTGTCGGGCATAGTTTTCGGCACATACTGGAAATGGTCGTTTGACGTGTGGAAACTAAAACTCTTCCCTATAGTTGGGTTGGAAGAAGAGTTTACGTGGCACGGGTCGTTGATCGACGCCTTCGCCGACTCGTACGGGAAATCGTCCGGAGCCTACATGGCGTTCAAGGTTTGGTACAAGTTCGGCGCGGGCGTCGATTATTGCTTGAGTAAAAAAATATTTTTGCGCTTAGAGACGCTATATGGCCGGAGTTGGAATATAAGGTTCTTTGATGATAAATTTGAAAAGACATTTTTATTGAATATGGCCGGTTATAATGTTAATTCGAATAATTCAAATATACCGGATGTTACGGTTGGGTTGCGTGATGGATTGACCGTGAGGTTGGGCATCGGCTTTAAATTCGATATTAAAAAACTGTAGAGGCGTTAAATGGCAAAAAGGGGGATGGAATGGGTATGGCAAGGGCGATAAGGGTAATGGCGTTTCTCGCGGTCATTACCGTGATGACCGTCGCGCAGGTTAAGAATGTTGCCGTTGTGGAGACGGACGTGGACGCCGCCTCCGGAGCTTCCGCCGAGATTACGTCGGCGGACGTCAGGCAGGTAACCGCCGAACTTCGACGCGAGGCGGTTAAGAATTTGCCCTCTGACAAATACAACATCATGACTTCGGAGACGGTCCAGGCGCAGGGCAGCGCTGTGTTGGAGGAGTGCGCCGAGGAGAACTGCGTCATCGCATTAGGAAGCAGGATCGGCGCGGACTACATAGTGCGCGGGACGATAAGCAAACTACGCACGAGGTTCACTTTGACTGTGGAAGTCTACGAGACCGAAAACGGAAACTTAGTCGCCTCGTCCACCCCCGTTCGCTCCGAGAGTATAGAAGACCTTGTGGAGAAGGCCGAGGCCGCCTGTGTGGAAATGTTCGGGAAGTTTGTGAGCACGCAGGGTTCCAAGCAGAAGCCTCGGACAAGATACACCCTCGATGTTAGCGCCGATCCGGCCGTCGGCGGTACCGTTTTACGCAGTCCCAAAAAGGATGAGTATACGTCCGGGGAAGTGGTGAACGTGGTGGCCGTGCCCGCTAACGGCTACGTGTTTACCGGCTGGTTGGGGGCGTCTACCGATACGGCGAATACCCTTACGGTTACGATGAACGCGAACAAGGTGCTTATGGCGAAATTCGCGTCGCAGTCGGGAGTTAGGGTTACTGAGACGGCGGAGGCCGCTCAGCCCGTGAAGAAAGCGGCGCCGGCAAACGCCGCGACGGTCAAAAAAGGGAAAGACTTGGAAAATAAGAGCTATGGTTTCGGCGGGTTCTATACGAGCAAGTCCGGCAGCGGGTTTAGTTGGGATGAGTCGGAGGAAGCCATCGCAATGCCGTATTCCGGCGGGGGCGCGTATTTCTACCAAGACGTGAGCAAATATATAGGAGTGAGCGCCGGTATCATCTACGCTAGCGGAAGATGGGAAAGCGTCGCCGCGTCAAACCCCAACGAACTGCCCGACATGGATCGTATGGGCGCGGATCTGAGTATCGCCTTCAAATATCCGGTCGAAGAGGAATTGCCGCTCAACATTGGGAGCGTGGCATTCTACCCGTTCTTGGGGGTCGATTTAGGCATGACATATAACAGCGTGCGCAAGCACGGGTCAGCGTCTGAAAAATACAAAGATCTGTCCGTATTTTCACAAGAAGCCGGATACATTTTGGGCGGCGGAATCGATTACCGCTTCGGCAAAAAAATGCACGTGCGCTTTGAGGCGGCGTACAACGGGTGGATAGATTTGTATTACATATATATGTTGTTAAATACTGTAACTCAATCGCCTGATAAGACCGCAATGTATGGCAGTAATCCTATTAACCCTGTCCCGAGGGCGGGCGAGGGGGTTATCTTGAAATTTGGTGTCGGTTTTGGATATTGATTCTAAAAAGGAGATGAAATGCGTATGACAAGGGTTTTAAAGACAATGGCGATCCTAGCTATCTTTACCGCGACGGCCGCCGCTCAAGTGAAGAATGTGGCGGTCGTTGAGACGGACGTGGACGCCGCCTCCGGAGCTTCCGCCGAGATTACGTCGGCGGACGTCAGGCAGGTGACCGCGGAGCTTAGACGCGAGGCGGTTAAGAATTTACCGTCTGACAAGTACAATATCATGACCTCGGAAACAGTACAGGCGCAGGGCAGCGCCGTGCTGGAGGAGTGCGCCGAGGAGAACTGCGTCATCGCGCTAGGAAGCAGAATCGGCGCGGACTACATAGTGCGCGGGACGATAAGCAAACTACGCACGAGGTTCACTTTGACTGTGGAAGTCTACGAGACCGAAAACGGAAACTTAGTCGCCTCGTCCACCCCTGTCCGTTCCGAGACCATCGAAGACCTTGTTGAGAAAGCCGAGGCCGCCTGTGTGGAAATGTTCGGGAAGTTTGTGAGCACGCAGGGTTCCAAGCAGAAGCCTCGGACAAGATACACCCTCGACGTTAGCGCCGATCCGGCCGTCGGCGGTACCGTTTTACGCAGTCCTAAAAGGGATGAGTATACGTCCGGGGAAGTGGTGAACGTGGTGGCCGTACCGGCGAACGGCTACGCCTTTACCGGTTGGCTGGGGGCGTCTACCGATAAGACAAATTCCGTGACGGTTACGATGAACGCGAACAAAGTGCTGATGGCGAAATTCGCTTTGCAGTCGGGAACCGCGCAGAGTGCGGAGAGTACGGAGGCCGCAGAGTCCGCAGCGGCGCCGCCGGAGATCGCTGTGATGACCGCAGATGGGAAGTCCTCAAAACCAAAAAGGATGAGTCGGGGTGTCGGCGTGTACTATACGAATAAATTCGGCTCCGGATTTGCGTTTGAACCGTCAAAAGAAGCCTTGTCAATGCCCTATTCCGGCGGCGGCGCGTATTATTTCTGGGAGAGGAAATACATCGGAATCCAGGCGAGTCTCATCTACGGTAGCGGAAGGTGGGAGAGTGCCGCCGTATCGAACCCAAACGACCTGCCCGATATGGATCGCGTAGGCATAAGCGCCGGATACTACTTCAAAGTGCCCGTTGATTTGAAATTGCCGAGCGTCAACTCGAACTTGACAATTTACCCGTTATTGGGGATTGACGCGGATATGACATATAACAGTGTATATAAGCACGGGGACGCGTCTGAAACATACGAAGACATATCCACGCTTTCAGAGGCGGTCGGATACCTTTTGGGCGGAGGTATCGATTACTATTTTCGCGAAAAAATCTACCTGCGCTTTGAAGCTCTCTACAACTGGTGGATGGACATGTATGAATCGTTTATGAAGTCGAATATGAGATCAAATGGGGACAATCATTATAGTGATAAGCTCGACAATACCGACGCCTTAAAGATCGGCGAGGGATTTACCTTGAGATTGAGCGTTGGCTTTAGATATTGATTGTATCGCAAAAATATAACCTAATGTAACCGAAAGGGGTACGGTATGAAAAAATCAATCTTGTTCATGGCGGGGCTTGGCCTTGCCGCGGTAATGACGGCGTTCTTGTTCGCCGGGTGTATAAGCGACGAAGGAACGAAAGCGGGAGACGAGAAATGGACGGGGGACGTGGACGATTTTCTCCGAGGGTGTTGCGGGGGAGTGGGTATTCCGGTCGAATATGACACGGTCACCGATCCCAGAGACAATAAGAGGTACAAAACGGTGAAGATAAGCGGTCAGAGATGGATGGCGGAGAATCTGAATTTTGAGACGCCGGATAGTTCTTGGTGCTATAATAACGCCGATTCAAATTGCGTTAAATACGGCCGTTTGTACACATTGAACGCGGCTATGGAGGCATGTCCTGCGGGATGGCGTTTGCCGTATAATAACGAGTGGGCGAGTTTGATTACCATGGCCGGCGGTAGCTATAAGGCTGGCGATAAACTGAAATCGACTAGCGGTTGGGCATCTTATTACTACAATAGTAACAACACCAATGGTAAAGACACTTATGGATTCTCGGCCTTGCCAGGCGGTTATCGTGGCAGCGGATCTTTCTCTTCCGTAGGTTCCTACGGTTATTGGTGGGAGGGCGGGCAAGACGGTTCCTACGGCTATTGGAGTATGAGCAATACCGGTAGCAGTGTGTCCGAAAACAACTACGGCAACAAGAGCAACGGCTATTCGGCGCGTTGCGTCACCGACGATTGAGAACTTGGGAATAGGAAACTTTAATCAAAACATAAAAAGTCTGAAAAGGGGTTGAAATGAGCATGACAAGATTTTTAAAAACAACGGCGTTTTTGGCGGTATTTGCCGCTGTGTCAGCCGCGCAGATTAAGAACGTGGCGGTTGTGGAGACAGAGTTGGACGCGTCGTCCGGCGCGGCGGCCGGCATTACGTCGGCGGAAGTGCGTCAGGTCACGGCGGAGCTTCGCCGCGAGGCGGTTAAGAACCTGCCGTCGAACCAGTACAACATCATGACTTCGGAGACGGTTCAGGCGCAGGGCAGCGCCGTGCTGGAGGAGTGCGCCGAGGAGAATTGCGTCATCGCCCTGGGAAGCAAGATCGGCGCCGACTATATCGTGCGCGGCATTATAAGCAAGCTGCGCTCGCGGTTTACGCTGTCGGTGGAGGTGTACGAAACCGAAAACGGAAACTTGGTAGCCTCGTCGGCGGCGGTCCGCTCCGACAACGTCGTGGACCTCGTGGAGAAAGCCGCTCTCGCTTGCGCCGATATGTACGAAAAATTTGTCAAAACCCAAGGTTCAAAGCGGAAACAGGTGGAGACGTATGCCATTGTGGTACGCTCGAACCCGGCCCAAGGCGGCAACGTGCTGCGCAACCCCAATCAGGAAGAGTACATGCCGGGGACAAGCGTCGACATTGTGGCGGTGCCGGCGAAAGGCTACACATTTGCCGGATGGTCGGGCGCGTCCTCCGATACGGCGATTCAGGTGACGGTTACGATGGACGACAACAAGATGATGATAGCAAATTTCAAAGCCGTCGTCCAAAAGGCCGCCCGAAAAAGATACACGCTCGCGACGACCGTATACCCGCCGAACAGCGGTTCCGTAGTCCGCTTTCCGGATTATAAATCGTTCTGGGCCAACGAACGTGTCACCCTGATGGCCGTGGCGGAACCCGGCTACAAGTTTGCCGGCTGGAGCAACGCGACACCCGGCACAGAGGAAAATTTCGCGAACCTTATGAGAATCCACGACATGACGGTTACGATGCGCGGCGACGCGACGATGACGGCGCATTTCTACCGCATACCCGCCGATCTATATTTCGATATGAGATACCAAACCCCGCTCGGAATGCCCAGCTTATGGGGCGGCGTGGAGTTGGAACTGGGTGGGATATATTGGAACGGGGTCTTCTGGGGTCTTAGCTTCGGCGGCGGCGGCGAAGGCCGTAACGGTATGCTGCTAGGCGGCGGCTTGAATATCGGATACGAATACGATCTGATAAACCGCCTGCAAATCGTCGCCGGCGGATCCGGGGGCGCGTGGTATGTGGTTGATAAGATGCCAAAAGGCAACGTGAGTTCTCACAAAGAGCGTGAGTATCTCAACGTTTTCTCCCCGTTTATCAAACTGCGCCGGGGCTTTATCGAATACTCGTATAGAGGGCTTTTGGGATTCGAGATGATAGATACTTACAGTGAACTTACGGGTAGCAGAAAAACCGAGTATAAGAATTTCAATTGGAATAATCATCAGGTGACGATAGGTTTCCATTTCGCCGGGTCAAAGAGGTGGAAAAAGCCTAATACGGCACCCACGCCGACGCCGCCTCCGGCAGAGCAGGTTCGGCAACCAGTCGTCCAGCAACCGGCCGCTGTTCAACAACCGGCGGCGCAGCAGGCGCAACCGGTCGAGTAGAAAAAATGTCTGAACTAGGATTAGCCGGATTTAGGAAAGAGATTAACGGTTTTACTTTAACTATCCATTTACTTTTTCTTAATCTTTTTGAAAGGGGAATACCGTATGAAAAGGTTTACAGTAACAGCGTTGGGATTGACGGCAATGTTGTCAGCGTTCCTGTGGTCAGGTTGCGGCGGCGAGGATAACCCGTCGGGCGGCGGCAACACGCCGTCCGACACTACGGGCAACGGCGGCGGCAATACTACAGGAGTTGTTGACCCGAACACCGTAGTCAAAGGCACGTTTACAGACGACAGGAACAGTCAAGAGTACAAGACTGTGAAGATAGGCGGTCAGACGTGGATGGCGAAGAACCTCAACATTGAGGCGGGTACTTCGTGGTGCTATGACGAAGACCCCGCTAACTGCGAGACGTACGGCAGGTTGTACGACTGGGAGACCGCGAAGACGGTGTGCCCGACAGGTTGGAAGTTGCCTGATACAGCGGCTTGGAATAAATTGAGTGTGGCGGTTGGTGGTAGCAAGCAGGGGAATAGTTGGCGGGACGCTGGTACGAAGTTGAAATCTAAAAACGGTTGGAGCGATTTGGATAACGGGAGTTCCGGTAACGGTACGGACGATTACGGATTCTCGGCTCTGCCTAGTGGCGGCAAAGGCGACGATTTCTACGGTGTCGGCAGGTTCGGTAATTGGTGGACGTCTACTGATATTACTCATGTTCTTCCGGGCACTTATGCTTATTACGAGGAGATGTACCACAACAATACAGGCGTGGCTACACAAAGTGGTGGATTGCAGAGCGGACACGCTGTTCGTTGTGTAAAGCAGTAGCGTTAAAATCCAAATTGCCCCGTCTCTCGCGTAGAGATACGGGGCGACCCCTCAAAACCCATTAAATAAAGGAGAAAGCGTTATGAGAGTATCCCTGCTTGTGGCGGCAATGTTGTCAGCGTTCCTGTGGTCAGGTTG
>Ga0268262_10002534_pt1 | contig 20976 bp, 22 predicted proteins | sample TergutNc150P3_FD_190354 | JGI IMG/M metagenome (GOLD analysis project Ga0268262, IMG submission 190354) | Nasutitermes corniger P3 segment gut microbial community from laboratory colony in Florida, USA - Nc150 P3 (SPAdes) (version 2) | ecosystem: Host-associated > Arthropoda: Insects >... | reverse complement strand
TGGGGGCCTGTCGGCTAAAAAATTGCCGCGACGGAGCGCGTCATTTTTTATAGAAACCGCTATCGCGGTATATCTAAACCCCTCAAGTATTTTATTCAGCATACATTATAAACAGAGTTTTTATAAAATTTGTACAGTTGAATTTACGGATGAATGGATATCCAAAATAAATGAGTGCAGATTATGGATAAAACAGATGCTTTAGCGATTAGCCGTGATTATCTTCTCCGTTTAAAGGATATAAATTTAAATTTTTCGGATGCGCGGCTTTTTGGCTCTTATGCAAAAGGAAACCAGCGCGAGGACAGCGATATTGATATTGCAATTTTTTTTAACGACGATACACCTGTTTCATTTGAAACAGAAGTAAAACTGATGACATGCCGTAAAGGGGAAGAAACTTTGATTGAACCGCATGTTTTTTTGAAAAGCGAATTTGATAAACCGGAACCTTTAATTGAACAAATCGTAAAATTTGGCGAACCGATATATTTGTAATCAGGCAAATAAAGCTGGGAGGTAATATATGGCTGAAGATACAATTGAATTACGAAGAAAAAGAGTCGTGTACGCAAATTTTATAATCAGGACTTTTGCATACGGGTTTAAAAGGCCGGTGCCCGAAGTTGTTGAATACCTTGATAAATACGGCGGTTTAGAATTCTTGATTGATAATTATGAATACGAACATACCCAATCAGAATATCACACCCATATGGCTCTTTTGGAAGTCTGTAGAAACAACGGGGGCTGGCTTTAATGCGGGTTTTTCATGGCAGCGATGTAATTATTTCCGTTATAACGATACAAATTTAACCTTTTTATAAAACAGCTGAAATAACCAGATTTTTTGTGGGTGTATTAATATATACGTTGTTTTTATTTGAGATAATATAAAAATTATATGCAATGTCGCCGAAATTTTTTAAAAAATAATAACGACTATTGCAAAACGTTTTGAGGTTTTTATGGCATTATTGAAAAAAATAGTAAAAATATCATTCTTTACTATTTATCGTATTATAATGATACCAGTGTCATTATTTGATAAACATTATTTGGCAAAAGACGTTCCGTTGGCAAAAATAGCGCATCATAAAAAATGGATGTCTTATGTAGCCGAATTTGGCAATAAAAAAGGCATGAAAATATTGGAAATTGGCAGTAGGTGGGTAACAGGTGATTTTTTTAAGTCTTATTTCCCTGAAGCTGAATATGTCGGTTTTGACTATTATCCTGGTAAAAATGTTGATGTAGTTGGTGATGCACATAAATTATCAACATATTTTAATAAAGATGAAAAATTTGATGTAATTTTTACATCTGCTGTATTTGAACATTTTGCAATGCCTTGGCTTGTTGCTATGGAAATAGCAAAATTATTAAAAGTCGGTGGAATGTTATATGTAGAAACACATTTTTCTTATTCTTCTCATGAAAGACCTTGGCATTTCTTTCAATATAGTGACATGGCATTACGTGTATTGTTTTCTCCCGCATTGGGATTTGAATGTATTGAAGCAGGTATGTCTAATCCAATGGTAGGGCGTTTTTCATCCTTGGCTGATAATTACCTAAAAAACAGGCCTATCAGTGGATTATATTGTCATAGTAATTTTCTTGGCAAAAAAATAAAAAATGTTGATAATTTTGCATGGGAAAATGTGAATATAAATGAAGTAGTAGGAGATACTAAATATCCAGAAATAAAATAGTATTGGTAAAATGGCGGTACAGCATATTACACACAGTATTTAGAGAAGCAGGTATTTAGGTGATAGCACTAATTAAACCATTTCTTCCGGAAAGGGAAATACTTTTGCCGGAACTGGAAAAAATCCTCTATAGCGGTTACATCGCAGAAGGGGAAGCTGTATACCAATTTGAAGATTCGTTTAAGAAATATATCGGTAATCCTTATTGTTTGGCGGTTAATTCAGGGACAGCCGCGTTGCATTTAGCTTTTATACTTTCCGGAATAAAAAACGGCGATGAAGTTATCAGTACTCCAATGACGGCAGAGCCGACCAATACATCAATTATTACCACAGGGGCAAAAATTGTATGGGGAGACGTAAATAAAAACAATGGACTTTTAGATCCGTATTGTGTCAGAACCCTTATCACTGAAAAAACAAAGGCAATCGTTGTTGTTCATTATGCGGGCATGATTTGCGATATGGATGAGTTCAATAAAATATCCAAAGAATTTAGTATACCTGTAATTGAAGATGCCGCACATGCTTTGGGCAGTAAATATAATGGAAAATTGGTTGGCAGCGGACAGAACATAACAATTTTCTCATTTCAAGCTATTAAACATATGACAACGGTAGATGGCGGGATTCTGGCAGCGATTAATGAAGACGATCATGAGAGGGCAAGACGCTTGCGGTGGTTTGGGCTTGATAAGAAAAAATCAAGATTGCTGAATGATATAACCGAAGTTGGCTATAAATACGGAATGAATAATGTAAATGCCGCCATAGGAAATGTTCAAATGCAATTTATTGATTCTATTATCAATAAATACATAAGCAATGGAAAATTCTATGATAACGCCCTGAAAAACATGGATGGCATAGAACTTGCAACCTATAATAAACATACTGAGCCTTCTTACTGGCTTTATACTTTAAAAGTGGAAAAACGGGAAGATTTTATAAAAATGATGGAAGCCAATGGTATTACGGCATCTCCGTTGCACCATAGGAATGATACCCATAGTATATTTAAGGAATCAAAAAGGGACTTGCCTAATATGGATATATTTTATAGTTCATTTGTGCATATTCCCTGCGGATGGTGGGTTACCAATGAAGATCGTGAATATATTGTCAATGCGATTAAGAAAGGATGGTAGCAAGAACATGATTATTGATTTCATAGAGCATAAAAACATTTCAGAAAACGAACTGGAAAAAATATGTACTTTGAAAAAACAGCATTGGGATTATTCAATACAGGAACAAATACAATGGATTCATAATAATTTAACTATTAATGACGTTCACTTGTTATTAAGGAATACTGAAGGGATACTATTTGGATATTTAAATTTAATCAAATTAAGTGTTATATTGGATGTCAAATCAACAGATATGATAGGTATTGGCAATGTTTGTGTTGATAAAAATTATCAGAATAACCAGTATGGGTTTTTTCTTATGAAAACATCAGAATATTATTTGCGAAAAAATATGATAAATGGCATACTCTTGTGTAAAAAAAAATTGATTCCTTTTTATGATACAATAAGATGGAATCGGTTTAATGGAATTACAAAGATTAATGAATCCGTTTTTAATGGCGTTGTTTATGTTTATGATGAAATATTTTCAAATGAGATCATCATTAATAAGAATTTTTAGTTGTAAAAATCGGTATGATACCGTTATTTAAGCCTTATATGCCATCTCAATTACCCGAACTCAACAGGATATTGCAGTCAGGGAATTTATCTTATGGAAAGTGGGGAAAATTATTTGAAGAAGGTTTAAATAAATATCTTGGAACGGATAGTTTGCTGACAACCAATACATTTTCATCCGCTGTTCAAGTGGCATTGACATCCATGAATTTACAATATGGTGATGAAGTTATTGCTTCTCCAATGAGTTGCCTGGCATCAAATCAACCACTGGTTACATTTGGGTTAAAAATTGTTTGGGGAGAAATAGACCCATTAACCGGGACACTTGATCCTGATTATGTAAAGAAAAAGATTACTTCGAAAACAAAATTAATTTATCATAACCATTTCTGCGGGTATATTGGATATATTGACGAAATTAACGCGATTGGAAAAGAATTGGGGATAAAAGTTATAGATGACTGTGTAGAAGCCTTTGGTTCAAGGTATAAAGACCGGATTGCCGGTAACTTGAATACAGATGTTACTTTATTTTCATTTCAAACAGTAAGATTGCCCAATACAATAGATGGGGGAGCCGTCATTTTTAATGACAAAAAATTATATAAAAAGGCAATTTTAATCCGTGATTTTGGTATAGACAGAACTATTTTTAGAGATGAGCATAATGAAATTTCTTCTGAATGTGATATTTCACTGCCTGGGTATGGCGCAACAATGAGTGAGATAAACAGCTATATAGGTTTTCTTGAATTATCAGATATGGATGATTTATTGTTGAAACAAAAAAACAATGCTGAAAAATGGGATATATGGTTTGAGAAAAATTTAAAAACAGCCTGTAAACTAAATCACAGAAAAGAAATTAGGCCCAATTATTGGGTATATGGTTTTTTATCAGAAAACAAACCGCATGATATATTATGGCTTCGTGAACAAGGTTATTATGCATCAGGGGTGCATTTAAACAATAACAATTATTCTGTTTTTGGCGAGAAGGTTTTTTTGCCCAGCGTTGCTGAATTCAACTCAAAATTTATAGCTGTCCCCTGCGGTTGGTGGATGAATTAATAATTAACGAAAAGGAGTGAGCATGAATTTATTTGAAAATAAAGTTTTGTTAATAACTGGCGGTACAGGTTCTTTTGGCAGTACTATACTCCGAAAATTCGCAAATTCTGATTTAAAGGAAATCAGGGTTTTTTCCCGCGATGAGAAAAAACAGGAAGACCTGCGTATTGAACTGAAAAGTAATAAAATTAATTTTATTATTGGCGATATCAGAGATTTCCACTCCATAAATACAGCCATGGAAGGAGTTGATTATCTATTTCATGCAGCCGCATTAAAACAGGTTCCTTCCTGTGAATTTTATCCAATGCAGGCGATTCAAACCAATATTCTTGGAGCTGAGAACGTGCTGGAAGCCGCTGTCAGGAATAATGTTAAGCGTGTTGTCGTACTCAGTACGGACAAAGCTGTTTATCCTATTAATACCATGGGAATGACTAAAGCATTAATGGAGAAATTATGTATCAATAAGTCTCGTATGCCCAAGGTTAAGGAGAACAACGGCGTGTTTTGCTGTACTCGATATGGTAATGTTATGTGTTCTCGCGGTTCAATTATTCCGTTGTTTATTAAGCAAATAAAAGAAGCAATGCCTCTCACGGTTACAGAGCCAAACATGACACGTTTTATGATGTCATTAGAGGATTCGGTGAAACTTGTATTGTTTGCGTTTGAGAACGCTAGTCCAGGGGATATTTTTGTGCAAAAAGCCCCCGCAGCTACAATTCTTACTCTGGCGCAGGCGTTGAAAGAATTGTTTAATGCAAGTAACGAAATAAAAATTATCGGCCCCCGTCATGGCGAAAAAATGTACGAAACCTTATGCGGCAAAGAGGAGATGGCAAAAGCGGTTGACTTAGGTGATTTTTACAGAATTCCGGCTGATTTCCGGGACTTAAATTATACGAAGTATGTTCAGGAAGATCTCCCTCACTTGGTTGACACAGAGTATAATTCTGATAATACAAATCGCCTGAACGTAGAAGAGTTGAAAAAACTGCTATTGACGCTGGAATATGTCCAATCAGAAATAAATTCATAATGTCAAGTACACACCATAATATTATTGCTAATTATGCCGGGCGGGTATGGGGTTTTCTGTCCGCGTTTATTTTTGTTCCGTTTTACTTGCGTTTTTTAGGTAATGAATCCTATGGCATTGTTAGTTTTTATGCGGTTGTATTGGGTTTTTTAGCCTTTGCTGATGCGGGATTAACAGCTACATTGAATCGTGAGTTTGCCCGTTCGGATAAAACACCGTCGTATAAAGCAAACTTACTTGCTACAGTTGAAACAATTTATATTTGTATTTGTTTTATTATAATCACAAGTATTTGGTTTCTTGCTCCTTTAATTGCATCCAGATGGTTGAAATCTGGAAGTATTGCTTCTCATGATATTATTTTTTTTGTAAGGCTTATAGGTATTGGAGTTGCCTTTCAATTAATTGCATCCTTATATCAAGGGGGATTAATGGGACTTCAAAAGCAAGTGTTAGCCAATAGTTTGCTAATAGGTTATGGAATTATGCGTTCGGGAATTATTCTTATACCTTTATATTTCTTTCCTGCTTTACCAACTTATTTTTCATGGCAGATTGGTATTACAATTATTTATTTTATAATTTTAAGAGTGATTGTAAAGAAAGAAATACAAATTGATATGAAGGTAAAATTTTCAAAAATAATACTGGCAGATATATGGCATTTTGCCGCAGGAATGTTTGCATTATCAATACTTTCATCTATTTTAATACAAGCGGACAAACTGGTAGTGAGTAATTTGTTTTCGTTATCCGAGTTTGGCTTTTATACTCTTGCCAGTACTTTTAGTCAAGTACCGTTAATGCTTGTAACCCCTATTGGATCGGCTATTTTACCAAAGTTTACGCAAAACATATCCATAAATAATCAGGCAAATGTCATTTTATTATTTCGAAAAACAACATTTATAGTGGTTGCTCTAGCGTCTTTTATTACTTTTTTTTTAGCCGCTTATGCGCCAGATATATTGTTATTATGGACACACAACATTGATCTAATGAATAATGTGTCTCAAGTTGCTCGAATTCTTTGTGTGGGTACATTGTTTCAAGCAACTCAATTAATAGTTTATTATTTAGCTATCGCAAATGGGTATACAAAAATAAATATATTGTTAGGCATCTTTTCCGTTATCTTTTTTGTTCCAACTCTATTTATCTCAATAACTTACTTAGGTATTGTAGGGACCGGTATTCCGTGGCTGATTATGTCGTTTATAACATTTTTAATACTTGGATATATTGTTTTAAAAAAATTTACTAATTATACTTTCAAAACATGGCTTTTATCCGATACACTTCTCCCCATTTTTACGGCATTATTAGTTATTGCTTTTATATATTCAGTAACTTTTAAGATGTCCAAAGGGTGGTTTATTTTTGGATATGGATTAATTTCATTTATAATATGGATGTTAATAAGTATATGGCAGTTTAGCAAACGATTTCCTGATGATCAAATGCTTATAAAATTGAAAAAAATAATCATTAAAAATAAATAGGATTATTATGTCTGATAATAATAATATTCAATTAACCAAAGAAGAAAAGTTGCCATTACTTTCTGTAATAATAGCCACAAAAAACAGACAAAAATATTGTATTGCGGCTATTAATTCTCTTCTGAAAATAGATAAAGAGCGGGACTTACAAATTGCAATATCAGATAATAGCGATGAAAATTATCTCGCAGATTATATAAAAACGCTCAGTGATCCAAGAATCGTTTATACTTATACACAAGTATCTCTGTCTTCTATAGATAATTTTAATAAAGTGACTGAGCTTGCTACTGGAAAATATATCTGTATGATCGGTGATGATGATACTTTATTATCAGGAATAATAGATTATACTAAATGGGCACTAAAAAATAACATTGATTCTTTTACATTTAAATTTATTAATTATTATTGGCCACAAGAAAACGATATAAATCAAAACGGCTATTTAGTTCTTGAACAATGTTCAAATGAACAAAAACAAATTAATGTTGGTAAACAAATAGAGAAATTAGTAAAAAATGGTTTTGTAAATTATTTTGATTATTATCTGCCCAAAGTATATCATGGAGTTGTGAAATTATCAATTTTACAAGAAATTAGAAAAAAAACCGGGAATTTTTATGGAGGCTTGAGTCCCGATATATATGCTTCTGTTGCATTGTCTACTATTGTGAATAAACACTTCTACATTGACAAATTTCTTTCTATTGCTGGAGCTTGTCCTTCAAGTTCAACTGCAAAAAACTTAAAAGGAGAACATTGCGGTGAACTAAAAAATGCACCACATTTCATTGGTCGTGAATTTTATTGTTGGAATAAAGAAATACCTGCTTACTACAGCGTAGAGACTATTTGGGCTGATTCTGGTATTTGTGCATTAAAAGAATTAAATCAAATACAATTACTTAAAAAATACAATCCGTATAAATTACTATCTTGGGCTATTTATACCAACAGAAAATACATTTTAAAATTAAGTTTACATAAAACATTTTATTGGAGGAAAGTTAATCAAGTTCCATATTTAGTATTTTTTTTAAAATTATTATTTATTATGTTATCTATGATATTTAAAATTATTTTAAAAAAAATAAAAAATAAAAATAAAAATAAATTACAGTATATTTACAATATTTCAAATATTAAACAAGCAGAAGATTATCTTATATTAAAAAATATTTTATGAGAATTATATGAATATCCCCTTAGTAAGTATTATTACACCTTGTTTTAATGACGGGAAATATCTTTTAGAATGTATCGAAAGTGTACGTAATTCTACTTATAAAAATATAGAACATATTGTTATTGACGATGGCTCTACAGATAAGTATACCTGTGAAATTTTAGATACATTGGATGATTTTAATATACATTTGATAAGAACAAAAAATCAGGGCGTTTGTAAAGCACGACAACAAGCTATATTAGAATCGTCAGGTAAATATATTTTACCTTTAGACAGTGATGATCTTATTTCTAAAGATTATATTACGTTATGTGTAAATGAATTAGAATTAGATTCCTCTGTATGTTTAGTAGTAACTAACTATAAATTATTTGGACGATACAATAAAATAATTAAAATAGAACCTTATTCTTTAGAAAAATTACTTGGACACAATTTATTTGTTAATAGTTCTATGTATAGACGTATAAATTTTGATGATATTGGTGGATATAATGATAATATGAATAATGGATTAGAAGATTGGGATTTTTGGATTAATTTATTAAAAAATGGAGGTAAGGTAAAACTTATTAATGGGATACATTTCTTTTATAGAATGAAGAAAAAAAAATACTCAAGAAATGCGATGATTGAAGAAAATGACTTTTACTCACTTAGAAGGCAAATTTGGAAGAATCATCGTGAAGTTTTTGCAAATAATTATTTAAATCCATTAGAAACATTTGAATATCGTAAAGTTGCCTATTCTAAAGAATATTTATTAGGTAAAATATTACTTACTCCTATTAGGAAATTATTAAAAAAATAATGTTTATTTTTAATATAATCATTTTTAGTAAATATTATTTGTTAAGTGTTAAATTGAAAGAGTTTATATGTTCAGTATTAAAAAAAAATATTTTATTCTCGAAAAAATTATAATATGTTTTATTTTATTTTATTTTTTATATTAATATTGTTTGCTCTAAATGATATCTTTATCAAAAAATCAATAAGAACTTCTTCATATTCTCTTTTAATTATTGTTTTTGTTTTAGTTGCTGTTGCCGGTTTACGTTGGGAAACAGGAGTTGACTGGCATGCATACACAATATGGTTTGATAAAACTCCAATTATAGGCTCTGCGAATTTTTTTGATATATTTAAATCATTAGATATTGGTTTTTTACTACTTATTTCTTTAATTAAGACTTTTGGAGGTAATATACAAACAATATTTTTTATTATGTCTATAATTAGTTTTTCATTTTTATATAAAGCATTAAAAATGTATACACCATATAGAAATATATCAATTTTTTTATATTTTTGTCTTGTTTTTTTTGTCTTAGATATGAGTGGTATTCGTCAAGCTGTTTCTTTAAATATATTCTTCTTTTCTATTAGATATATTAAAGATAAAAACATTAAAAAATATTTAATTTATATATTAATAGCTATTTCTTTTCATTGGACAGCTATACTTTTTATACCTTTTTATTTTTTCCTTAATAAAAGATTTTCTACTATTAAATGTTTTATTTTTACTTCAATCTGTTTATTAATTGCAATATTTAAAATAAATTGGATTAGTTTTTTTATTAATTTTATTATTAAATATTTTACTAAAGGATTATTTATATCAAAAATAATTATTTATTCAACAAATAATATATTTGCTGTTTCAAAAAGATTTGGTTTTGGCGGAATTGCAATTTGCTTAATTTTTATTTTTATTTGTATTTTTAGAAAAAAAATGGAAAAACGATTCCCTTTTTTTAATATTTTCTTTAATTTATTTTTATTTTACATTTTTATTTTTTTTGGTTTATTTATGTTCGCAGAAATTTCTTCAAGATTAAGATTTTATACATTTTTATCTATAATCATACTCTTGCCTTATTTTTTATTTTTTATAAAAACATTAGAATCTAAAACGATATATCTTTTTCTGATGATTTTTTATGGATTTTTATATGTAAAACCATATTTGCTATCTGAAGAACAGGCAATTGCGTTTACTCCATATCAGAATTATATTATACATAAAGTAATTTTTGATAAAACAAGCAATGGATATGAAAGAATGATGAGACATAATGAAATTTATATAGAAACAATGAAAAACAATGATTATTAATTGAAATTTAACAAATATAAAACAAGAAAGAAGACAACTTGAACAGAAAAAAAATATTTATATTATAAATGTCATTATTTTATGGAATTAAATATGAATAATTCTAACCATTCAATACAAATTGTGTTAGTCCTATATAAAACCAATTTAGAAGATAGTTTATCATATAGAACATTATGTGATTCTATTTCTGTTTTATCCTTTAATTATGAATTGTTAATATATAATAACTCACCAGAATACATTATTAAAAATAAAAGTAATTATATTATATTTAATGCTAAAAATAATGAAATGCTTGTAGGTGCATATAATTATGCTTTACAAAGAGCAAAAGACAAGAAGCGTAATTGGTTGTTATTATTAGATCAGGATACATGTTTATCGAAAGAATATTTTGAACAAATAAATATGGTTATAAACTTCAATGAAAATATTGTAGCAATTATCCCAATGTTACAGAATACTGAACTACATTTATCGCCTATATCTTATTACCCGTTACTTGGCCCATGGTTAGTTAAAATGAATATAAATAAAACAGGCTTTCTAAGAAATAAAACAATAAATGCATTTAATTCTACAGCTATATTATCTGTTAATGCGTTAGAAAAAATAGGCGGTTTTTCAAATGAATTTCCTTTAGATCACCTTGATTATTATATTTTTTATCAGTTAAGCAAAAATGGAGGATATTTTTATGTGATGAATGTAATCTTACAACATAATTTATCTGTACTAGATTATAAAAATAAAATGACATCTGAGAGATATATTTCTATTATTGATTCAGAATTTAAATTTTCAAAATTATTAGGAATATTATCAGTAATAACATTTAAATTAAAATTAATATTACGGATATTTAAACAATTATTGTTGACAGAAAGAAGACCATATATATTTATAACACTTAAATATTTATATAAACTATAGGAGATAAAATATTGATTTCTGTTTGTATTGCAACTTATAATGGAGAAAAGTATATTAAAGAACAAATAGATTCTATCCTTAAACAATTAGATGAAAATGATGAAATAATAATTTCAGATAATTATTCTACTGATAACACTTTAAAAATATTAGAACAATATAATGATAAAAGAATAAAAATATTTCAGCAGAAAAAAAGTATTAATTATTCTAGATGGTCAAAATTTTATTCAATTACTAAAAATTTTGAAAATGCAATAAATAAATCTTCCGGAGATATAATTTTATTTTCTGATCAGGATGATATTTGGTATGATAATAAAGTAGAAATAATTAGACGGGATTTAGAGATAAAAAGTTGTGTAATTTCTAATTATAATGTAATAAATGATATTAATAAAATTATATGTAATAAAAAATACATCATAAATCCGTTAAAAAACATACTGAAAGTTATTTTATTTGTTCCATTCCTAGGTTGTACAATGGGTATACAAAGAGATTTATTATTAAAATATTTACCATTTCCTAAGAATCTTTTATTACACGACATTTATATAGGGTTATTGTCATATATTTCTGGTAATATAATATTTGAAAACAGGGAATTAATATCATACCGTTACCATGGCTTTAATGCGACTACTGCCGGACTTGGAAAAAGTAATAATAGACTATTTTTTAAAATATATTGGCGTATAATATTTTATATTATGATTATCTTTGCATTATTGCGATATAGATATAGAATTAAAAATAAATTAACTGGAATTAAATGAAAATATGTATTTTAACCCCTCGATTTCCCTTCCCCGAAATAGCTGGTGATGTATTGCGTATAAACAGTATATGCCGATATCTCAAAAACAAGGGACACACAGTTATATTGGTAACATTTTTTGATAAATCAAATAACGAAAATAATAAAATATATGCTAATAATATTTATGACAAAGTATATTATATAAAACGTCGATTTTTTGTTTCATGTTTATTTTCTATTCTGGCTTTAATATTTAATAAACCCATACAAGTTGGATATTATTTTTCATTTACATATTTATCAGTATTAAAAAAAGTTATAAAAATTGAAAAACCTGAATTATATATTGTTCAATTATTACGCATGGTTGCATACGCAAATTTATTACATTTGCAGAATAAAACTATTGTAGATATAGCTGATGCTCTCTCAAAAACATATAATCTCGCAAATAAACCTTCCGAATTTTCATTAAAGAAATGGATATATAGAATTGAAAAAAGTCGTATTACAAGACATGAAAAACAAACTATATATACATATAAAAAATGTGTTCTAAATACACAAGCTGATAAAATTTATTTGGGTAATTATAAATCATTATTTGTATATCCAATGGGTGTAAATTGTTTAGAAAAAATTCCATTTGATTATAAAAATAATAAAATTGTATTTATAGGTAATATGCGTACTTTACAAAATCAGGATGCAATACTATATTTTGTAAATGATATTTTTCCTTTAATAAAGAAAGAATTCCCTGAAACTGTTTTTCATATAATCGGTGCTGAACCTCCTGTTAATATTAAAAAACTGTCAGATGGGAAGAATATTATTGTGAGTGGATTTGTTCCTTCTGTTGAAGATGAAATAAAAGACGCTGCTGTTGCAGTTGCGCCAGTGCGCATAGCCGCTGGTATTCAAAATAAAGTGTTAATTTCTATGGCTTGCGGGGTTCCGGTTGTATTGACATCACTTATATCAGTAGGTATTCCAGAACTTGTATCAAATACAAATTGTATAATCACCGATGAAAAAAATAATTTTGCTCAAGCTGTTATTTCATTGATGCGAAATGACAATTTACGTAATAATATTGGTAAAGAAGGATATGATATGGTACTAGCAGAATATTCTTGGAATAAAAAATTAGAAGGTTATGAAAATTTAAATTAAATTTTTAGAAATCATAAAGAAGTAATAATTATGCAAAGAGTCAAGATTACAGTAATAACCTTTTTTTTGATAATGTTCGTTTTATGTGTTGTTTTTTCTTCATGTAAAACTGCAAATATTACAAGTTCCGCTGGAAGATCGGCATCTGTTAGTAGTGATGTAAAACATGACTCTAGAGCATTTGTTACTATAGAGGAAATACCCATCATGGCATGGTTTGGCGTACAGGAACACACGATTGATCGATACCACGAACTGAAAGAAGCAGGGATAAACTATAATTTTACATATTACCCGAATGTTGAGGTCTTGGCTACAGCGATGGACGCGGCTAATACAGCAGGAGTCAGGATGATAATTCATTGCCCTGAACTGGAAACGGAAACGGAAAAAATAGTCAACCGTTTTATAAACTATCCTGCCCTCGCTGGTTATTATCTTAGAGATGAACCTATTAGTAATGATTTCCCTCATTTGGGTGAATTAGCTCGAAGAATACAGGCAATAGATAACAATCACTATTGTTATATAAATCTCTTTCCAAATTATGCTTCTCCGGAGCAACTCGGAATACCAACCTACTTGGAATATGTACAATCATTCCTTAAAGAAGTTCCTGTACAATTTCTGTCGTTCGACCATTATCCGATTAGATCTTATGCCGGAGTGCGTTCCCTGTACAGCGGGTGGTATGAAAACCTTGAAATCATTTCTGACGAAGCGTGCAAGGCGGGAATACCCTTTTGGGCGTTTGCGCTTACTATCGCACACCATCCATACCCCATACCCACTCTTGCCGATCTCAGGCTTCAGGTTTACAGCAACCTTGCTTATGGAGCACAAGGAATACAGTATTTTACTTATTGGACAACCGATCCTTTAGTTTACAATGATTGTCCTATTGGAAGTGACGGTAAAAAAACAGATATCTGGTACAAGGTTCAGCAAATGAACAGAGAAATTAAAGCCTTATCTAAAGTATTCCTTAGTGCTCAAGTTATCAAAGTAGAACACATCGCAACAAACGCTTCCGGTGAAAACGCAGATATTCCAATAGCAACCACACGGTTTGATTTTGCCAACCGTCCGGCAGAAGCATCTATCATCAAAAAATTCGCCATCCCAAACAATACGAATGCGTTGGTGTCTTTCCTGAAAAACGGCAATAGAGCTTACATGGTAATCGTTAATAAAAATTTAGAGGGTGGCGACAATGTAACTTTTACAATTAAAGGCAGTCCCGGTTTACAGCTTATCAAAAAAGACGGTAAAGCAGTCAGCGCATTTTTCCAAAGCAGTAAACAGACTGTTACTCCGGGCGATGTGTTAATTTACGGATGGAACGTTAAATAATTAGGAATGAGGAGTTAGGAATTAGGAATAAAGAGAGACTGGTATCATGCTCATATTTTCTAACACGATTTATTCCTCATTAACAAAAGTGATATAATAGAAAGAGAGGCGTTTTAGATGGTAAATTTAGAAGACGAATCAATAGCAAAATACATTAAGACGAATAATATTACTGCTGTTGAAAAAAGATTAAAAAGACTTAAAAATTATAAAAATCTTCCCTTTGCAGAAAAATTATCTTTTATTGTAGCTCTTATGCTTAATACTCAATTTAAAGAAAATATTCAAAAAATATATCTTTTTGGTTCATATGCGTATGGAAGGCCGGATGAAGATAGCGATATAGATTTTTGTGTAATTATAGATGATGATATAAGCAAATATAGGCGTGAAGTATCTTGTGATATAAGAGGCAAATTGTGGGATGAACATATAGTTCCAATTGATTTATTGACCTATAATGCAAAGGTATTTTATAATTTTATAAATTCACGAGGTATTGAAAATATTATAATTGAACAAGGGAAATTATTTTATGAGCGGGATTAAAAAGAATAATTGGAGAAATCCGGAGGAACCTTATGAGTTATTTAAAGCGGCACAAAGAGATATAATTACTATAAACGATTCAATAGAAGGTAAAAAGTTTAAAGTTGAAGACAAAGTAGAAACAATTTGTCGCTGCGCGGCTGAGTCAACAGAAAAAATGCTTAAAGGCTGGATAATAAATACTAATTACGATGCAAAAGTTTATGGAATACACGACTTGGGTAAATTATATGATATTGCTAATAATATGAATAGTTCTTTTTCAGAATTGAAAGATAAATTAAATAATTTAAATGAATATACTACCGCATTAAGATATAATTCTCGATCTGCGATTGATGAGCATGAAGTAAAAGAATGTCTAATAAACCTTAAATATATTTATGATTTTCCTTTAATAAAAGAAACAAGGGATAATCTTAATATAGATAACAATTTTGTTAAACTTCCTGATAATATAAATACACTATTTGGTGAATTTGGTCAAAATATTATATCAACTCCAAAGCAGTAAACAGACCGCTATTAAATAATTAGGAATGAAGAGTTAGGAATTAGGAATAAAGAGAGACTGGTATCATGCTCATATTTTCTAACACGATTTATTCCTAATTCCTAATTCCTCATTTTTTTTGCCTGGGGCATAATGAAGGGATGATGGCGAGAAGCGAGTACTTGCGGGGTTATGCCGTAATAACAGACAAGATACGGGAATATACGCCCAAAGGAAAAATGACGGAAGAAGAGCGAAAAGTTGCGCTGGGCAAGGCTATAAAGAAAGCGATAGAGTATTGCGCGGAACACGGTATTTTGGTGGATTTTCTCAAAGAAAATGCGGGGGAGGTAATGAACATGTTAACAATGGAGTTTGACATTAACGTGGCAGAAAAAATCTGGCGTGAAGAAGGCAGGGAAGAAGGTCTGGAAGAAGGCAGGCAGGAAGGTCTGGAAAAAGGTCTGGAAAAAGGCTTGGAAAAAGGCAGAGAAGAAGAGAAAGAAAAGATAATAAAAAACTTGTTGTCGTTAGGCGTGAATATCGAACAGATAGCAAAAGCAGCCGAGCTTGACGTAGAAAAAGTCAGGGATTATACCCGTAATTGAATGCGGCCGTTCGGGAGCGTAGCGAGGAATTAACATATGGATTTAAAAACATTTATTAATAAAGAACAAGGCAAACCTGTTGTTCTTGTCCAGGGTCTCGGCTTTGTCGGTTCTGTCATGTCTTTGGTTGTTGCCAATGCCATAAACGGTGATTATGCGGTTATCGGCGTAGATCAAGACACAGATACAGGACGTAAAACAGTAGATTTGCTGAATAGCGGCGTATTCCCTATTACCGCAGATGATCCCAAAATTGCGGAATTTTTTGAATCTGCCTGCAAGCGCGGCAATTTTTTTGCGACAGTTGATCCTGCCGCCTATTCCGCTGCGGATGTGATTATTGTTGACATAAACCTTGATGTAAAAAAGAGCAATAATGCCCAATATGCGTTAACCGATTATTCTGTTAATCTTGAGCCTTTTACAAAAGCAATGAAAACAATAGGAGCTTATTGCAAGCTCGACGTGCTTATTCTTGTCGAGACAACCGTCCCGCCCGGGACTTGCCGGAATGTGGTAGCCCCGACAATAAAAAACGCGTTAAAAGAAAGAGGTTTGCCTGTTGATAAAATCCGTATTGGTCATTCCTATGAACGTGTTATGCCGGGGCCTGATTATATTGATTCGATTCAAAATTTTTACAGGGCTTATTCCGGTATTGATAATGAAAGCTCCGACGCGGTTGAAGCCTTCTTAAAAACCATTATTCGTACCGATAAATACCCGTTAACCCGTTTGGGCAATACCAACGCTACGGAAATGGCGAAAGTGCTTGAAAACTCATACAGGGCGATGAACATTGCATTTATTGTGGAATGGTCAAGAATGGCTGAAGAAGCGGGTGTTGATTTGTACGAAATTGTAAACGCGATTCGTCAGCGTCCCACACATAGTAATTTGATGTTTCCCGGTATCGGCGTGGGGGGGTATTGCCTGACAAAAGACCCGCTTCTTGCAAGCTGGGCAAGAAAGAATTTAATCGGCGGCGAAGACAAGTTGTTACAAAGCGAAACAGCCGTATCAATAAATGATCAGATGCCGCGCTATGCTTTTGAATTTCTTGAAAAGCGGTATTCAAAACCTCTTGCGGGTGTAAAGATATTGCTGTTAGGCGTTTCATACCGCGGCGATGTCGGGGATACGCGGTTTTCGCCTGTGGAATATTTTTGCCGTTGTTTGCTTAAAGCCGGAGTTGCGGTATTTACCCATGATCCGTATGTATCAGCCTGGCCTGAACTGGATATGAAGCCGTATCAAATATTGTCAGAAGCGTTGCTCGATCAGCCTGATGTTGCCGTAATTAGTACCGGCCATCGTATATACCGGCAGGAAGAAACAATCAAAACGCTTCTTGATAGTAAGCCGATGTTGGTATATGATACAATCGGTCTTTTATCAAAAGAACAGATTGTAAAATTACAGCAAAAACATAGAGTGATTGTACTCGGCAGGGGAGATTTATGAAGAAGGTACTGATTCTTGGCGGAGCCGGTTTTATCGGCTATAATATTGCCCGTTATCTTGCCGAAAACCGGGATTATGAATTGGCAATAGCGGATGATTTTTCCAGCGGTTCAAATGATGATGAAATAAAATCTCTTTGTGCTAAATATAACATTCGTTTAATCACTGCCGATTTTAGCAAACAGGAGTCGTTCAAATTACTTGATACCCGTTATGACGACGTATATGTCCTTGCCGCTGTTGTGGGAGTGAACCGGTGTATTGAAGAACCGGAAGAAGTTATCAGGATAAATACCGCTATTACTCTCTATACAACAGAGTGGCTTCGTATTGCCAAACCGTCACGGGTGTTGTTTGCGTCTTCCAGCGAAAACTACGCCGCAACTACTGATACGTTTAATTATCCGGTTCCTACCGCCGAACCGGTTCCCCTTTGCATTGCCGACACGCGGCACCCCCGGTTTACCTATGCGGTAACAAAGATATTGGGAGAAGCGGCGTTTTTCGCTTACGGCCAAAAGTTGGGAATACATACAACCGTTGTTCGTTATCAAAATATTTATGGCCCTCGTATGGGGTTTAAACACGCAATCCCGCATATAATTGAACGCATATATAAAGGCGAAAACCCTGTAAAAATTTACGGCGCTGACCAAACCCGCGCTTTCTGTTTTTGTACCGACGGCGCGGAAGGCACGGTACTGGCACTGGAAAGCGGTCTTTCTGATCAGCAGGTGTATCATATCGGCAATAACGATGAAATCACCATTGATACATTGACCCGTACAATCGGCGCTGTTATGGGATATACCGGTATATATGAGAACGCCCCGACTTATCCCGGTTCGGTTTCCCGGCGTTGCCCCGATATTGCGAAGGCGCGGAAAGATTTGGGGTATAACCCGAAAATTTCTCTTGAAGAAGGCATACGGCAAACTGCAGCATGGTATCGTTCTTTTTTTGACTCAGGTGTAGAGATAAAAACAGGAGGGTTCAAGCCCCCGGAAAAACTCAATTACCGTAAAGATGTACAGAAATGACGCGCTTATTGGATATACTTTTATCATTTATCGCCCTGCTGGTATTTTTTCCTTTTGGACTTGTAATTGCGCTTATTCTGCGCTTTACAGGCGAAGGGGAAATTTTTTATATTCAGGATCGTATCGGGAAAAACGGCAGGCATTTCGGGCTGTTTAAATTTGCGACCATGCTCAAAAACAGCCCTTCTATCGGCGCAGGCGATATAACGGTTAAGAATGATTCGAGGGTATTACCGGTAGGCCAGTTTCTGCGGAAAACAAAAATCAATGAGATACCCCAACTGATTAATATATTAATTGGAGATATAAGCGTTGTCGGCCCCCGTCCGCAGACTCCCAAAAATTTTGAGTATTTCCCGCCAGAGGGGAAAGAAGTAATTTTATCAATGCGCCCCGGCTTAACCGGAATTGGTTCTATTGTCTTTCGGGACGAAGAAACAATTGTAGCAAATTCGGGAAAAACCATTGAAGCTTGTTATAATGAAATAATCGGCCCTTATAAAGCGAAGCTGGAAGAATGGTATTGTAAACGCCAAAATATCGTAACATATTTTCTTTTGATAATGGTTACCGCATGGGTTATTGTCTTTCCCCGATCGGAAATTTACCGCCGGATATGGCCTTCCCTGCCGCCGTTGCCTGATGGGTTACGTGTTTAGAGATAGATATTTTATGACTATTTTATTATCATAAAGAAAGAGTAAATATGAAAAAAATCAAGATTATCACAATAACCATTTTTTTGACGATGCTCGTTTTGTGTGTTGTTTTTACTTCATGTAGAACGACAAATATGGCGGTTCCCGCCGGAAGAACTGTATCTGCTAGGACTGAGGTAAAACAGGATTCTAGTAAGACTATTCCCATAAAAGGAATACCCATCATGACATGGATTGGAGTACAGGAACATACTGTTGAGCGATACCGCGAACTGAAAGAAACAGGGATAGACATAAATTTTACCTTCTTCCCTAATGTTAATATATTGGCTCTAGCGATGGACGCGGCAAATACAGCAGAAGTCAGGATGATATTTCATTGCCCTGAACTGGAAACTGAACCGGAAAAAATCGTCAACCGTTTCAAGGATCACCCTGCCCTTGCCGGTTATCATCTTAGAGATGAACCCAATCTTAGTGATTTTCCATATTTGGGCGAATTGGCCCGAAGAATACAGATAGTAGATAATAAACACTTTTGTTATGTAAATTTATTTCCAAATTACGCTTCTTCGGAACAACTCGGAACATCAACCTACCAAGAACATATACAATTATTCCTTCAGGAAGTTCCTGTGCAATTCCTGTCGTTTGACCATTTTCCGATTAGAGTCAATGAAGCAGGAGTACGTTCCCTACTTGGCATATGGTATGAAAACCTTGAAATCATATCGGACGAAGCCCACAAGGCGGAAAAACCCTTTTGGGCGTTTGCGCTTACTACCGCACACTGGTCATTCCCCATACCCACGCTTGCCGATCTCAGACTTCAGGTTTTCAGCAATCTGGCTTATGGCGCACAGGGAATACAGTATTTCACTTATTGGACACCTACCCCCTACGGATGGGTAGATTTTCATGACGGACCTATTGATCTTAATACGAATCAAAGAACGCCAACATGGTTCACAGTCCAGCAAATGAACAGAGAAATCAAAGCCTTATCAAAGGTATTCCTTGGCGCCCAAGTCATCAAAGTGGAGCATATCGCAACAAACGCTTCCGGTGAAAACGCCGATATTCCAACAGCAACCACGCGCTTTAATTTTGCCAACCGGCCGTCAGAAGCATCTATCATCAAAAAGCTCGCCATCCCAAACAATACGAACGCACTGGTGTCTTTCCTGAAAAACGGCAATAGAGCTTACATGGTAATCGTTAATAAAAATTTAGAAGGCGGCGACAATGTAACTTTTACAATTAAAGGCGGCCCCGGTTTACAGCTCGTCAAAAAAGACGGCAAGGCAGCCAGCGCATTTTTCCAAAGCAGTAAACAGACTGTTACTCCGGGCGATGTGTTAATTTACGGATGGAACGTTAAATAATTAGGAATGAGGAGTGAGGAATTAGGAATAAAGAGAGACTGGTATCATGCTCATATTTTCTAACACGATTTATTCCTCATTCCTAACTCCTAATTCCTAATTTCTTAAAAATCATGCCCGAAGAAACACCGGATAACCCCAACCGGGAAGTAAAAGACAGCCTCTTCACAAAACTTTTCAACCGCGAAGATACCGCTTTGGAGCTTTTCAACGCTATCACCGGCTCGCAATATAGTATTGCAGATATT
>Ga0268262_10002533_pt1 | contig 20978 bp, 18 predicted proteins | sample TergutNc150P3_FD_190354 | JGI IMG/M metagenome (GOLD analysis project Ga0268262, IMG submission 190354) | Nasutitermes corniger P3 segment gut microbial community from laboratory colony in Florida, USA - Nc150 P3 (SPAdes) (version 2) | ecosystem: Host-associated > Arthropoda: Insects >... | reverse complement strand
CATTGTCCGAACCAGAATTCACAAAATTTTCCATTCACCCCTCAAACGCAGGAGAAAAACCATGAGGATAAACATCACAAAAGCAATAGCATTACTTATCACGCTCAACGTAACCATCTTTGCCCAAGAAATGGGTACTTTCAAAGATACCAGAGATGGCAAAACCTACAAAACCACCAAAATAGGCTCACAAACTTGGATGGCGGAGAATTTGAACTACAATGCAAGCGGCAGCAAATGCTACGACAACAAACCCGAAAACTGCACAACTTATGGCAGGTTGTACAATTTAGAAACAGCCAAAAAAGCCTGTCCTGTGGGCTGGCATTTGCCGAGTGAAGCAGAATGGCAAAATCTTACGGGGATAGCAGGAGGCAATGCCAGTGCTGGCGGTAAGCTTAAAACTAAAAGCGGTTGGCATTTGCCGAGTGGAGCTGAATGGCAAAATATTGCAGGGATAAAAAGCCGTTTGGCGAATGGTACGGATGAATTTGGGTTTGCTGCCTTGCCAAGCGGCAGTGGCAACGCGAAGGGTCATTTCGGCGAAGTCGTAATCTGCGACCATAGTGCAGGTGAATCTGCGAAAATGTGTCCTAGAAAAATCGGCGAATATGCTAAATGGTGGTTTATTTCATCAAGAAAATACAGTGATGTTAATATTCTTGATGTTTATGAGATTTTTCTTGATGCCTGGATAGGAATAAAAGGAGACTCAATACAGAATCTTAACAGCGTGCGTTGTGTTCAGGGCGATGCAGAAAAGTCTAAGGCAGAAGCAAAAGCAGAAATTGAGGCAAGAGAAAAAATGGCGTGGGAGGCAAAGAAAAAAGAGGAAGCGGCGGCGGCGGAAAAGATAAAGGCGGAAGTAGAAATAAAAGCAAAAGCGGAAGCAGAAAAAGCGAAAGCCGTAACCGAAGCCTATGTAAAAGCCAATGGCGGAACATTCACCGACAAAAGGGACAAGAAAACCTACAAAACCATCAAAATCAACGGACAGGTTTGGATGGCGGAAAATCTTAGCTACGATGCAAAAGATAGTAAGTGCTACGATGGCAAACCCGAAAATTGCACTCAATACGGCAGGCTATATAATTGGGAAACTGCTATGAAAGCCTGCCCTGCCGGTTGGCATTTACCAAAAAACGCTGAATGGGACAAGCTATTTCGTTCTGTGGATGGCACAAACGGAACACAAAGCCCTTACAAAAGCGAAACGGCTGGCAAGTATCTTAAATCTACTCTCGGTTGGAATAACAATGGAAACAAATCTGGCAACGGCGAGGATAAGTTCGGTTTTTCCGCCTTGCCGTCTGGCTACGCCGATTCCCGCAGTTTTGGCGGTGTTGGCAAAGCCGGCGGTTGGTGGAGCGGCTCAGAATGGGATGACCTACGTGCCTACTACAAGTTTATGAACAACAACTTAGAACACGCCCACTCCAACGAAGAAAATAAAAGTAAATTTTTTAGCATCCGTTGTATCAAAGATTAAGTTCCCTTAGTCATAGCCCAGCGAACAGAGTGGTCGGTGGGCGTAGCTCTACGCTAATTGAAATTCCGCCTTAGCAATTTTTGCAACGCTCTGTGCAAATTCTAAAAACATTTTGGCTTTTTCTACGCTCGGCAACACTTCACCTTCCAAAAGAGCAACATCTGTTGGGTAACGAGACTCTATGTATAAATCGCAAAGATCATTCAGCAAAGTTTCATCTAATTTCAAATCTTTAAGTTTTTTCAATTCATTATACAATTTAGGCAAATCGTGTGTTTTTTGAATTGGAATTTTCAATTCAAAAAGAATCGCTTTCAAATACTTCTCAACAGCCTGCTGGCAAAGAAAAGCAACTTCGCCTGTAAGTTCTGGTCTAGTAAACAATAATTCAGCAGCCTCAATATCTTTGTCTGCAAAAAATATCCAAGGATTTTTTTTGATTTCATTGTTTTGCATAAAGCTCAATTCCAGTATTCTTAATTTCCCTAACAAAATCGCTTTCTTTTTTATCCAAAAATTCAAATTCTCCTTTTGAATAAACTATTATATCCATAGCAAAGTCCTTGCGAATTTCGCGAATGGATTCATTTATAGGCCGCCTTCTATCTAATCTTTGATCGACAGTTTTCGCAAACTCATCCGTATCCAAAATAACAACCAAATCTATATCGCTATCCTCATTCGCCGTGCCTCTTGCATAAGAACCAAATAAAATAATTTTATAGACATTCAAACCTATAAGGCATTGAACTATTTTGGAAATCACATCAGCAGATAGGGACATATTGCAAAATATAGAAATATTCGTTAAAAATATTTCTAATTTAACCCTATGATAAACCTCATTTTGTGCGGTGGTGCAGGAACCAGACTTTGGCCTATAAGCCGTACTCTTTTGCCCAAGCAGTTTGTTAAAATTTTTGGTGACCATTCCTTGTTTCAGCGCATTGCGATTGTGAATAGCGGTTTTTGTTCCAAGCAGTGCATAGTTAGCAATGCGGAGCAGTATTTTTTGGCACGTGAGCAGTTGCAGGCAATAAGTCTTGACAAAACCAGTTATATGCTGGAGCCAATAGGCAGAAACACAGCACCCGCCATTGCCCTTGCTTGTCTTGATTTGTCTCCAAACGATATAGTTCTTGTTTCTCCAAGCGACCACCTTATTAGAGATGCCGAAAGCTATTCAAAAGCGGTGAAAAGAGCAGGGGAGCTTGCAGAGCTTGGCAACATAGTTACATTTGGCTTAAAACCAACAGGGCCAGAAACAGGTTATGGCTATATAGAAGCAAATGGCGAGAGCGTTAAGAGATTTGTTGAAAAACCAGATTTGGAAACGGCAAAAAAATACATTGCAGATGGAAATTTTTATTGGAATAGCGGCATATTTTGCTTTAAGGCAGGGGTGTTTTTGGCAGAGCTTAACGAATATGCTCCCGATATGTTCAAAGCCTGCAAAGAAGCTCACAAAAAAGCCGCTACCGAAGATTCCCTAGTCCGCGTTCATCACGAAGATATGATGAACATTCCCGCAGATTCCATAGACTATGCCGTTATGGAAAAATCTAAGAAAGTGAGCGTTGTTCCCTGCTCAATAGGCTGGTCGGATTTGGGCAGCTTTGAAAGCCTTTACAAGGAACTTCCACATGATATAGATGGTAACACCGAATATCCTCACCACACCGCCATAAATTCCAAAAATTGCTTGATAATGGGTTCCGCTACATCAAATAGGGAAATTGCCACCATAGATTTGGAAAATATGATGATAGTTGATACCATTGATGCTCTTTTGGTTGCGCCTCTTGCCAGCAGCCAAAAGGTGAAAAAACTGGTGGATAGTTTAAAAGAAAAACATTCGGATTTACTGCATACCCCGCAAACCGTGATTCGCCCTTGGGGAACCTACGAAGTGCTAGACGAAGAAGAGCATTTCAAGGTTAAGTGCATTTGCGTAAACCCCGGCGAGCGCTTGTCTTTGCAAAAGCACATGCACCGCTCGGAACACTGGGTTGTTGTTAGCGGAATGGCAACAGCCACCATTGGAGAAGAAACCGCTTATATTCGCCCAAACGAGTCTATTTATATCTCTGCAGGTACGCTTCACCGCTTACAAAATGAAGGCATAAAGCCATTGATAATTATTGAAGTTCAGGTTGGTGAATATACAGGGGAAGATGATATTATTAGAATGGACGATGATTACAAGAGGCATAAATAACAATGTTATTTATTATTTGTTTTTCTCTGCTTTTTGCTTATTCTTATGGAGCAGAAGATTTCTTTAAAAAAGCCAATGAGCTTTATGATGCTGGCAAATATGCGGAGGCGGTTCCTGCTTATAGGGCGGCTATAAAGAATGAGCAAATGGAACCTTATGCTTGGTTCAATATGGGCAATACCCTTGTGCATCTCAAGCAAAATCACGTTGCGATAGTGGCATATAAAAGGGCAGCCGAGCTTGCGCCTAGTTTTGCAAAGCCTTGGATACTTTTGGGAGATATTTCGTATTCTTATGGGGATTATGGGCAAGCTGTGGCGTATTATGGCAGGGCAGTGGAACTTGGTGAAAATAACGAGCATTTGAATTATGCCCTTGCCTCTGCATATTTGAATTTAAAAGCATTTCTTTTGGCGGAGAGATATTTTGAGCAAACGATAAACGAAAACCCCGATAGGTTGGAGGCTTGGTTTGGACTTGCGGAATGTGCCCGCCAAACGGGAAATTATCAGTTAGCTTCGGAAATTCTGCAAAAAGCTCTACAAAAAAGTGTTAATATTTCCCCCGATTTGCACTACACTTTGTCTTATTATTATTTGCAGCAAGATTCCCTAAAAGCCGCTATTCGTTCTATGGAAAACGGTTTGTATTTGGATAGCAAAAATTACAGTGCCCGCAGATATTTGGCAGGGCTTTACGAGAGCGGCAATTCACCTTGGATGGCTATTTGGACCTTGGAGCAGGGTATTGCAATAGGTAAAGGGCTTAAAGAGTTAGAGATGGATTTGGCGGAGATTTATTTTAAGCAAAAAAGATATGGCGAGGCTTTGGAACACTATCAAAGAGCTATGAATGCCGGTAGTGCCACAGCGCGAATAGGCATAGAAAACGTTGGTCACGCTTTTTATAATCAGGGCGATACTTTGCAAGCACAGGCTGCGTATAAGATGCTGAGGTAGCACATTAAATTAAAGCCCTTTCTAAATATGCATCACTTTCTAAATAATAACCAGTCTCTAAATCTTCCAATTTTTGAATAACACCATTTGAAAGCATAATTTTTATAGCCTCGCTAATGCTAACTTTGTTGTTTTTTCTGATACTCGCCAACAATCCTGCTAAATGCGTGTAAATTAAAAACCTCTGTTTTTCCGTCATAAAATCTCACTCCTTAAAAATTTCAAATGTGAAAGGGCTTTAACCGAATGAAAAGAATACTGGTCATTGAGTTTTTTATAAATCAAAGCCTTGGAAAGTTCCGACATTGGCAAAATGCCGAGCAAAAATGTTTCCAAAATTGCTGAAATATCGTCATTCGCTACAAGCCCGTGAACAAAATCGTATTTATTATCATGGTTGGAAAGTTCGTCATTGTTATTTGTAAAATCCCTATTCCTATTGTTTATTATAAAAGTTGCCCATTCTTCATTTGGTTCCGTGAAAATTTTATGATTTAAATTATTCAAATCATTGTCAAACTCATACATATTCAATGTGGCTTTTCCAATTCCCAGTCGTTTGGTAATTTTCTTTGCCCATTCAAAGGCTTGTTGTTTTAGCGATGTCAAATAAAAACCCTGCCCAAAATCCTTATATTTTCCGCATCTTGACAAATCTATGCTAGACACCTCTACATTGCTTCCATGAAATAAAATCATTTTTTTACCTCTGCTGCCATATCCATTAGCTCGCAAATAACATCTTCATTTGATAAAAGGTGCAGGGTTTCGTAATATTCTTCCAAATAATTCAAACAATCGTAATCTAATAGTTGTTGGGCGGCTTCTGAAATGGTTATGCCAAGTTTTTTGGAATAACCGCTAATAATCATAGCAACCCACACTTCCTGGTTGTTTTTCATAGAAAGAATATAGAAAATAATAGGCACATAGCGAAGATTTCAGCCCTTGGCGGGGTTAGTAATCGCTCTCAGCATATATCACACAGCGAGAACTAAGCCCGCTGAAATCTTCCATTATTATGCCATGCTCGCCGCCAAAAAGCAAACTTGCCGCTGCTATATGCACAAAATTTCCTATTTCAATTTTTCCGCTCAACACACAAAAATCGTCTATGCGGACATTGTTGCCAATGCTAATATTGCTTGCTCCATAAATTGAGCATTTACGGCTTATAATAACATTTTTGCCATAGCTCTTTAAACCAAGCTCGGCAAGTTCCTGCTGTTGATAAAAAGATGTGGTCATTTTTCCACTCCCAATAGTCTAAGGGTTGGTTCAACTTGTATTTGGGCTAAACTATATTGCATAACATATAGTAACATACAAATATTTTTCTTGTGCTACTGCTAGGAGATGGGCGTAGAACAAAATAAGCAGAAAATCGTTATTTTTTTATAAAAAGTTGCACGATAGAGAAAAAATAATATATTTTATAAATATGATGAAAACATATAATGTTCATTCATGTTCCATTAAGCACCGACTTGGTGGAAGTATAATACCTACTATATGTTGTAGGCGTTTAATGCCAAATGTGGTTTTAAGCGGTAATTCTCTAATAATGCTAATATGGTCTAATAACTGTATTGGCTATAATGTCTAAGCTCGCTTGCACACAAGGGCGGATAAGTATATCCTCGCAATATCCTTGTGAGGTGATGCCTCCTTTGTGGTTGGCAATATTGGTGAAGTTAATTAAGAATGTTAAAATATTAATCACTTATTTTCCGAGGATTGATTATGAATTACTATAAAAAGCGCGTAACCCTGACATACAAGAAATTGAAATATCAAAGCTCTGTAGAAAAGAAATGTTGTTTGCAGTGTGGTGAGAACGAATGCAACGGAGGTGGTACTTATGGAAACAAGGCATACGTGTTATATATACTCACGGGTATATTAGAAAGGATAGCCTCTATCATTGGTAACTTTTTCGCGTATAATCGACAATTTTAACCTTGATTAACAGTCTTGGTGCTCCTCGCCCGCTTCTTTGGCGGGGGGCTTTTACAATACCCTCATAGTTCGCATAAGGACATTGCTGTTGCTATTTTAATAAACATGAAATCATATCAACACCAAAAACAGGGATATGCAATTTTTCAAAAACTTCTTTTCTTTCAGAAAAAGAATCGTCAATAAAAATAGAATTTACATTGTCAATATAATCGGATTTTCTTCTAATAGAATCAATATGAATTATTCTATCAAATATTGAGTGCAAACGAAACGTTTTCAATGAATTTTTTATATCATTTTCATGTCGAGTTAATAATGTTATTTTCTTGCTTTCGTTAAAACATTGATATAGAAAAGATATTAATTCTGTATTCACATATTTATCCTCTATTATCAAACAATCATCAAAATCACAGAAAATTTCATTGTATTGAATATTTATTTTAAATACATTATCCAATGCTCTATCCAATTCAACAGAATATGCGTTTTCTAAAATAGAAACATCATAATCAAACGCATCAAAAAGCGTTAATTGGGCAAAATTAACACCTTTCGCCTTGAACAAAGATGAAGAGCCACCTAATCTGGCAGCTATCTCAAGTAATACCAAATCATTTTCTTTATTGCGTTTCAATTGAACAAACCAAGCTCCTCTGAATTTAACCGCTTTGTTTATTTTTTGTACAATACAATCAAATTCCTCAATTTTCCCTGAATACGGAATGGTATTTACACTAATGCCATTCATAATTCTTTGCCTTATTCGTGGGGCATAGAACAATAATTTTCCATTTTTATCAGTAAAACAATCAACTGTATATTCTTCTCCTTGGAGAAATTCGCATAATAACGCACTTTTGTTATTTTTAATATAATCTTTTAAACTTTCCTGTGAATCTATTTTCTTTGTTCCGCGAGAGCCATAACCAATATCTGGTTTTCCAAAAACAGGAAATTTTTTCACTTGGGCATGATGGTATATTTCAGGAACTTTTATTATATCTTTTAATTTCTCATACGTTTTTCTTTTAGACAAACAAAGCTCAACTGTTTCTATATCTGAACTTATTATTTTACAGCCAATATCAGTTTCATATTTTTTTAACTTTACAATAACTGCATCCATAGCAGGATAAATAGCGGCAATATTATTTTTCTTTACTATTTCTTTTATGACTGGAATAAAACGAGAATCTGTTATAAAAGGAATATCCCCTATATAATTTTCAAAAACAAAACGTCCATGATCGTCTATACTGTTTCCTCCAATTAAGTTAAAATAAGTAGAGTATTTCAATGAGCGGTGTATTTCTAATGCTATTTCGGAACCACAGGGAAAAACTAAGATATTTTTTTTCATAATTTTTTCGCTAGAATCCTTTCTAGTTATCGCCTCACTCTCTTTTGCGGGCAACGATTGTCTAAGGGTTGGTTCAATTCGTATTTGGGCTAAACTATATTGCATAACATATAGTAACATACAAATTTTTTCATAATACTACTATTTGAGCAATTTTATCTTGCCAAGAGCCCCGACCACGGGGTAGTCTGACTTTTAACCCTTGTCGGGAGGCTTTATGCAATGGTTCTATTGTCCATTACTACTGAACACTATTAACCATTACTAATGGACAGATTTTTCTATATTTGATATTATGATACAACAAGAAACCATTCGCCAGGTTATAGAAACCCAACAAAGGGCATTTGCTTGAAAACTTAGTTTATTGGCATTTTAGGCGGCAAGGGAAAGAATTGTTTTATTTTCAGGAAAAGCAAGGGGAATGCGATTTTGTTGTTTTCAAGAACAGCAAGTTTGAATTGGCAGTTCAGGTGTGCTACGAACTTAGCTCGGAAAATTCCACGCGGGAAAAGAGCGGTTTGAATGAAGCTTTGAATTTCTTTGGTAGCAACAACGGAATTATTCTTACTTTTAATCAAAAAGACACTTATATTCGCAATGGAAAGAAAATTGAGATTAAACCCGCGTGGGAATTTATGAATCACACAAGTGCATAGCTAAGCGTTATGAATAGCAAGGCAGATGATACCTGTTGATAAAAAGATGTACTTATTTGTAATGTAAATATAGCAAATTTATTTCTATATTACACACTAATACAATGCAAAACTCCAACGCAGAAAACAACAAGCGCATAGCGAAAAACACTCTGTTCCTGTATTTTCGCAGTATTCTAACCCTTGCTGTGGGGCTTTACACAAGCCGCGAGGTGCTTGCGCAGTTGGGTGTTAGCGATTTTGGTATTTACAATGTGGTGGGCGGAGTTATTGTATTGTTCAGCTTTATTCAAGATGCCTTGCATAGTGCAACGAGCCGTTTTTTTACATTTGATTTGGGAAAAGGCGATTTTGAGCAATTGAAAAAAACTTTTAGTTTGAGCGTGGTTATCCATATTTTTACCGCTTTGCTAATTTTTATTTTGGGTGAAACAATCGGGCTTTGGTTTTTGAATACTCAGCTGGTTATTCCAGAAGATAGAATGGAAGCCGCGAATTTTGTTTATCAATTTACAATTTTTACGGCTTGTATAGGGATTTTACAAGTGCCATATCTGGTTACCGTTACTGCTCACGAGAGAATGAAACTTTTTGCCTACATCGGAATCGCAGATGCTGTGTTTAAGCTTGTCGTTGCGATTGCTCTTGGGTTTGTAACTTTTGATAAGCTGAAATTTTATTCGATCTTGTTATTTGGAATTTTTGTTACGATGAATGGTTTTTATTATGTTTATTGCCGCAAGAATTTTAAGGAGACAAGGTTTGAGTGGTTTTGGGATAAGCGAATGTTTTTGGAGAGGATTGGGTTTGGGGGGTTTGAACTTTTGGGAGGAATTTCTCAGATTTTTGCGGTACAAAGCGTGGTTTTTTTACTAAATAATTTTTATGGAATTTTGCTTAATGCTGCATATGGAGTATCTAAACAAGTGGTAAATGCAGTAAATGCATTTGTTTTGAATTTTTTAGCAGCAGTCAATCCGCAAATAACCAAATCTTTGGCAGCAGGGGAAATAGATTATTTTTACGATTTGGTAACTAGGTCAAGCAAATTTTCATTTTTTTTGAGCTTTATGTTCATGGTACCTATTATATTACAAATTGATTTTATCCTAAATATTTGGTTAAAAGAAGTTCCCGAATACGCAGGAATTTTCTGCCAATTGAGTATTATAAATGTACTACTGTGTTTCCCTTTTTATCCAATTTGGCAGGGAATAACTGCTACTGGAAAAATTAAAACATTTAGTATAATAAATAGTTTTATGATTATGCTTATGTTTCCTATTGCATTGTTATGCTTGCATTTTTCGCCTATTGGCTATATTTATTCACATATATTTGTAAATATTTTTAGAGTGATTTATTCGGTGCTAGTTATTCATAAACTTACAAATTTTCCTATTGGAAAATTTATTAGTAGATCTCTTGTTAAATGCTTTGCGATTGGGATAATTTCCATTCCTTTGCCTCTTTATATTGCTTTGAATATGAATGGTTGGCAGGGATTTTTAGCATGTTTAGCCTCTTTTTTGGCGATGTTTGCAGTAAGCACTTTATTTATCGGGTTAGAAAGAAATGAACGAAAATTATTTTCAAGCTCTTTCAATAAAATCATCTTTAACAAAAATTGTGTTTATTAAAGTAAATGCTATAATGGAATAATTTTTGCTTGTTAAAAATTTACTCAGCTCATTTATTTGCATACTGTAAAAACCATTTGCATGCTTTGGTTGATAGGTTACGTTTTCAACACATATTATTTTAGGGGAACTTTTTTCGTAATTAATAGTTTTTAAAATTTCCAAATCATATCCCTCCGCGTCAAGAGATAAAAAATCTGGGAAAACTTCATTGCAAAATTTATCTATGACTTCTGTGACGGTCATTGTTTTAACAGGAATAATTTTGGTAATTTTATGCCCGAATTTTTCATATCTATGTGCCTCTTCGCTACTCAAAGTACTTAAAGTAGGAGGATTCATTACATAAAAATCCATTGTACTTGATCTATCTGCAATAGCAATATTTAAATTTATATCTCTCTTACGTTTTCTATAAAATTCCTGAATCAATAGGGGGTTTGCTTCTATATTGATTCCACGCATGCCTTGGCTATAAAAAAGTGCTGTATTGCTAAAATAAGTAGGATGATGAGCACCTATGTCAATCCAAGTCAGTTTACTTGGCTTTTCAATTGCGTTAAAAAGAAATTTTACTATTATGTCTTCTCCGGTTTGAGAAAATGTTTTAGACCAACTAGCTGAAGATTTGAATATTAATCTCTTAATTTTTCTTAGGATTTTTGATAAAAACATTCTGGGAAACTCCTTTGTTTATTAATTCTAATATAGTAAAAAACTATTGCTGCAAATTTCAAAATACAGCATTAATGTTTGGAATGACAATATTATATTCGATAATGCTATAGGAATTAAACGATTTTCCGATGTTTTCGTTATATAATAACTATGGGTCTCATTTAATAGGCTATGCTATTGCTAACCATACAATGTACTTTTTTTCCAACTATATTTAATCTTACGTATTACTGTGTTTTCTATACTCATTTTCTGTTGTTATGATAAAACGGCGATAAATTTATAAACAATTTTTTCAATTCCTCTTTCGAAATGTTGTCCTTTTTTAAAATACTATCAATAAATTCCTCTTGGCGTGGTTGCCCTAAAGATAGGCGGTAAAGCGATAATATTTTGATGAGCCGCTCGTATTTTAGAATGTCTTTGGAAAATGGAAATTGTGGAACAATTCTCTCAATTTTAACCGACTGCATTTTGCCCAACTGCCAAAACGGAAACAAATCCGAACTATCTTGTGGTTTATTGTCAATGGCTTTTTTGAACATTTCTTCCCACACAGATTTACAAAATTGAAAATCGTCAGAATTTTTCGCTATACTTTGTCTAACGGCAAGGCATTTGTATCGGTTTATCCTGCCTTCACGCTGTTCCAAGTCAATCGGGTTTGATGGCAAATTCCAATGTACAATTCGTCTGCAATAATTGTGAAAATCTAGCCCCTCTTGCCCTATTGATGTTGTGGCAAGTACAAAGGGCCACATGGGAGAATTAAAAGCATTACGCAAACTATTTTTGCGGTCAATTTGCTTTTTATCATCGCTATCTTCATTTGAAAAATTGACAGCATAATGGGTACGGAGTTTCATTGAATCTGCAGGCTCAAATAAATCAACTTTCGGCGATGCTGTGTGCAATGTAAATGATTTTTCCATTGCCTTGCATATATTTTCTTTAATATCTCCTGTTTTGCCTATTGAATCAGAAAGTATATGATAATATTCATCAAGCATAGCTTGCATATTGCCGTTTATACAATATTTAAGCACCGATCTCCAATGAGGCTCACCCTTATTGTCAGCATTATTTGTTACGATGGCAGTAGCCTCAGGAAAATTAAAACGGTTTTGTAATTTTTCTGAAATTCTAAACGCATATTTTTGATTACCAAAAGTTCTCATAGTACAAACTGCAAAGCTCCCCAAAGCGGAGTCCACCAAAACTTCTGCCAAATCACTAGGTATTCGCCCCATGGATTCCAATATTTTATTTTTGCCACCGTTATACAAATTGTGTAATTCATCTAAATGCGCCTTTTTCAACTTACCAGTACTTTCACCAGTGTCTTCGTCAAACTCATCATTTTCTTTTTCGCCGCCTTGCTTGCCATTTAAAACATCTAACCAATCAGGATCATGCCCATACTTTTCAATATCTATAAGCATTGGGGCATAGTAGTACCATGATACATCCTCTTCTCTGCCCTCAGACTCATATTTTTTGAGAGATTCAAGATCCGTTTCCATTGTTTTTTTGAGTTTTGATTTTATTGTGTCAATGTCTTTAATATTATCGTTCAGATAATCTACTGGATTATAAATATCCGCCAAATACTTAGATGGATATATAAGAGTAAACAAACTCATAGTAGTAGGTTTTCCATCTGGTGCGTTGTATTTTAACAGCGGTCTAGGCTTGCGATTTGTTGATTTATCGCTTTGGGTAAAGTATTCATCATCACTATTCAAATGTCCGCTACGCACGTCACGCACAAGTCTTTCACATTCATAAGAGAGCAATGTTGCTATCATGCGAGGCACCATTTCCCAAGCAGAAAATACAAGCGTTTTAGAGAACTTTTCAATTTCTTTTCCTTTATAAACACCACTCAAATTCCAATATGGCTTTGATGGCGGTACCCACAAAAGATTATGAGCATTTTGCGTGAACACAGTTTTTTCAAGTCTTCTAAACCTCGCATTTGGGATATCAAGTTTTTTATACTGCCTAATAAGATCTTTCTTTACCCACAGCAAATCAGCATATTTTTGAATGTCGGCATCTATATTCATATTCTTCTCCGATTCTTTTTTGCGAGCATTATTAAAGTCCCTTTTCAGTTTGTAATTTCGCATATAAGACAGCGGATATGGACAGCTTTTTACATAATCATCATATATTTTCTGTTTAGAAACTACGCTTTCAAAAATTTTTGTCATATCTATATAGGTGGCAATATCTTCAACAGAAATGTCAATCTCCGAAACACCACTAACGTCAATCATATCATTGTTGTTGCCGCGTTCAGTTCTTGCAATACGAGATAATAATTTTGACTCCGCATTATCTTTTAGCAATAAAATTGCTGAATCGCCTTTAGAATATTCCTTTACCGCTTTGGCATAACTACTCCAAACGGTTTCAAACTCTTTAATTTTTTCTGTGTCTTTGTCAAATAAGAATTTTAAGACATTCATAAACTCTAAATAATGTTTATCTGTATTTGTTTCTTCTATTTCATCAAACGTGGAATACAATTTATATGGAGTTGCAGATAACAGCAGTATCCGCGTATTTCCGTTAAACATCTTGTTGCAAATTTTTTCTGTATCACTATTTTTTTCATCAATTAAATATTTAAATCTTTGAAATTCATCCATAATTACAAGATCGGCATCAAGCGATTCAACGCTTATAGAAGCAAACATCTCTCTTAATTCACTTATCAGTTGTTTTTGATCCCCTTGTTTCACTCCATTGAATGTATCAATCAATTTCTGCAGAATACCCTTTTGGCATAACTCAAAACTCACCCGTTGAACTATGTCTCTAAGATAATCGCCATTGCTTTTTTCATTGCACAAAGTAACACGTTTTTCAAAATGCTCAATCCAACAATCTAATGTTCCTTTTGATACACGCCATTGCAAGAAAGACTTCAAATTATCAGTATATTTGCTAAGTTCAGGTACTCTTTTTAGAATAACAAACATCAGTGCTCGCTCACCAACCGTTCCTGTTTTGCTTTTCATATCAAAGGAAGTAGCTGGCGTTACAGGAATTAAACGTATATAAGCTCTATTTTCTTTTGCCTCATTTTTCTTATCTGCTATTAGTAAATGTTGCATTGAAAGACGAGTTACTTCTGGACTTTCCGATATACCATTGCTAATTCGTAGTTTCTCTATATTCTGACCTGCTATGCCTGCATTTGAGCAGACATAAACCACATTGAGCAACTCTTTCAGATTACATTCTGCTTTTGCTACCTTTGCTATGATTCCTCTTGCAACGAGTGTTTTTCCAAGTCCAACCTCATCAGCCACAAGAACACGTTTAACGCCACTTTCAAAAAGTTGTGCTACTCTTTCAACAGTTGCTTGCTGAAAGTCTTTTAGTCCAGACATAACGTCTTTTTCTCTTTTTTCCATTTCATCTAAAATCATGCACTACCTCAACACTTCTTTTTTGCATTTTCAATAGCTTTTTCAAATTTCTCAAAAATCTGCTTAAATTCCTCCGAAACAATATCATTACTTAATTTATTTTCTATCTCGGTTATTTCCTCAAAGCGTTCGGGGAAATGTGCTGAGGCATACAAAAGTTTCTCATAAAGTGCTGTTACCGTTTGTTGACCAGCTGTATTACCTATTCCCGCTCTATTGTCAATATTTCTTGATAAATAACCCATCAAAACATCATCGCTTAATATTGCATTTAGATAGCTATAAAAAACATCGGCAGTTTCAATTACATTCTTTATTACTTTTTTATTGACTTCTTCAAATGGAATATTTGAAGTTGGGATCATTATCACGCGAGTTAAATTTAAAGTCTCGTTTTCCGCATTGAGTGTGTAAAATTCCGATAAATGCAATAAATCTACATTTTCAAATACTATTTTCTCCGCAATTTTCTTTGGATTTTTTTCACCAAGTGGCACAATTGTTAAGCAATCAAAGCTCTCATCTATATCCCTTTTATCAATCTTAATTTCAATGCTGAATTTATCATCTGCCTTGATTACTTCAGCCTTTATATCCTTACGGCAAAAGGTTTTAATGATTTTTTCAAGTTCTTTTTTTCTTTTTTCTTTCTCACTTTCTGTATCTTGATTTATAGTAATTTTTGAAATATCAATTTTCTCGAACAGACAGTCCTGTGCATTTTCATCGCCAATTAGTTCATCCAAAAATTGTTCTGGCATATATCCTTTGGTTCTATTTCGTTTATGCAATGCAGTCATGAATTCCACATTTCGGTTAAAAGCTGAAAAACTTGCATTAGCCGAACCCATGTAAAGTGTCGTAGAATTATGATAACTTCTAAGGAAAATTTTAGCATGTATATCTTGTTCCATTAGCTCTTCCCAATTATCCATCATTCGCTCACCATATACAACATCTTTTTTCATCACATAAATATTCCACTTGTCAAGACAGTCCTTATTTAATTTACTCAATTCTAATATTTTGATAATTTCTGATATTCTGGTAATTAGAGTGCGCTTCCTGCATTCTTCACCGATTTTTGAATTATTTTTGCTGAATCTATCAATTATATCCTCCGATAAAAATGGTGACATTATCACTAAATTATGAAAGCAATTGTCAGCGAATTTTGTATAAAGCATATTTTTAGCACCAGAAATTCCAAGCGGCAACAACTCAAAATCTCCGAATGAATTGCTATTTTCGTCCAAGCAAAAGGAAACACATCCTAAAGATTTTATAAGGTCGTTCAATATGATTTCTTTTTTCTCTTGATGGGAATCATTGGATTTGATAGTGCTTTTCAAAAACTCCAAAAAGTCAATGAGCGGTTTTGTTTTTACAATTTTAGTTTCATCATCGCATACCTGTCCGTCAAATGCCACACAAGCATCGTAGCTTCGGTCAAATGTTAGATTTCTGCTCATTACAAGTAGTCTATATTTTTTTTCTGGTTGTTTATTGTTTATGCTTCTGTATTCTACAATCCACACTTTTGGGTGAAATGCAGGATATGAACTAGCATTGCTTTTTTCTCCTATAGCTACGGTAGATACGGTTTGCGAAAGCAACGCATAAAGTAGATTGTCCTTTTGTGGTTTCTTTATTTGCCCAGCTTCTGAAAAAACTACAAGTTTATCAGCTATCGTTTTCAATGACCGCAAGCACATCGCCGGATTGTCAATTAATTCTGCATCCGTATCTTGACCCAAAGCAAGTGCAAAAATTGATGCTGTCAAAGCATCGAAATCCAATGAAAACGAAGTCGCAACCGCCCGTTCAAGCAAAAAACCCTTTGGCGGTTTAAGCAAGTCTCCGTAATTCAGTCTATCTTTTTTATCTTTCGGCTTAAACATTCATACCTTCTTTTATATCATTTAAAATACGGCGCACATTATCTAACCTATAATACAAAATATCGAGACCTTCCCATTTGACAAATGAACCTGCCTTGAATACATTTGCCCTTGATTTTTTCAAATATATTTCTCGTTCTTTAACGCACTTTTTCATGCCTTCGAGGTCGTTAACCTTCATAAATTTTAAAAGCTCGCACAAAAAGTTCTTTAAGCGATAATTTATATTTTCATTAATTGCGAAAACCTCATCTAAGTTGATATCCGTTATTTCATTGAGATTTTGTTTTGCTTTTTCAATTATTTCATTTGCTTTTTTGGCTACTTTTGTTTCCTTTTCGCCTGCAAGCACAAGATTATATGCAGCAAAACCTACACGCATAAATTTACTGAATTTAACCGCAAGAAGCATTTTATTTTTTAACTCCTCAGTCAATGTATTATGAGTTTTGAGTTTTTCATATAAATCTTCGAATGTGCTTGCTCCGTAGGTACTTTGTTTCTGTTTTATAAGAAAGTAAAGCAGCGATTGCGGATGAGTTTCCTTTATCCGCTGTTCTAAAAATAACGCTTCTTCTGCATTTAACGAAATACTGAGTTTATCTTTCCAGTCTTTTGAATACGGTAGCCCATCGGCAAATATTCTCAAATTTGAAAACGAATAGGCATCATTGTCATCGCCATCATCATCATCAGTTTCTTTCATCTTAAGTAATTTTTTGTTATCGGCTTTATTTTTTAAGTTTTCTGCTACAAACTTAGCATAAGACCTGATGTTTCCAATATAGTTCAATATTTTGAATTTTTTAAGACCGTTCCAATAGATAAGAGAAGGTGGTCGCACAAGCCATCCTCCTCGCCTAATAATGCGCCAACCCAAAATGCCGCTAGCATCACTGCAATCTTGCATCATCTGTTTGGCACAGTTTTCTTCCTCATCGTTTATACCTTCTAAAATTGAGTTTTCACTATCTCCATAACAACCGTGCATAGCGTTTTTCATTATGTATGGAATAAGTACAAAATATTTTGCACGAGTTTGGATGGTTGATGTTCCCGGAAAGAAAGTATCGGAAAAGCCATCTCGTATTGCACCAATACCGAGTTCATCAACCGCTTCAGGCTCAGTTAAAGCATCAATAACGGCAAATACCTTATCTCTGTCTTTCTTTGAAAAATCAATCCACCCTATTTGCATATAATCACTTTTTCTAACAGTATCCTGAATTGAAATATAGAAAATACTTAAAATTTTATCCAAGAATGAAGCTATGATAATCTTTAGAAATTTTTTATCATTTTATACTGTTTTTTCTCTTTCAAGTGTTTTAAATACTTCACTTCCTTTTTCAATTGGGATAACATTAAAATCAGGTAAAAGAACATTTTCATATTCTTGTTTTCTGTCTTCCCATCTGTCATCAATGATTAATATTTTTGACTTCATTTTAAAATTTTCTCCTGACGTTTATAAATATGGAAATAATATAATTGTTTTCAATAACCGTTCTTTATTAATAATTTCATCTTCATATTTTATATCAATATCAAGTTCTTTCAAATGCCTTTTCTCATATTTAGGCTTTAATTGCGTCTTTGCTAGAACTTCTTTTGCCAATATATCGGTTTTATTATAAATAATTAAAGAAAGATTGTTCTCTTGTTCATTATATTTAATAGAAATCCAAGCGTGTGCTTTTTCTGTATTTGAACTATCAAATGGATCTACAATAGGATTCGATATGGAATTATTACCTTTATTAGCATTATGTAGCAAATCCCTTATTTGTGTATTAACTGAACTTTGAATCTATATTGGGGCTTTTAAATTTTACAGAAAGTTATTATGCTTAATGAGCCAATTATAATTTGATAACACTCAAGAGGAATATTGTCTTCAAAAACAACATCTAGTTCCTCAATTATCCACTTTTCCAATCTACAACATTCTTCTTCTTGCTACAAAACTTAACACCAACCTTAACTATCTTTCTAGCTTTGTGCCCCTTGCCTAAACTCTTATATGGAACCGCATAGCCCTTTTCTTCAATCTGCTTCAATGCACTTGCTGCACTTCTGTCTTTTTTAAACTCCATTATGTAAACATAATCACTAAGTTCAATAACAGCATCCACGCTACCTAAAGCACTACGCACCTCAACATTGCACCGCACTCCAAGCATATTCAAAATATTAGCTACCGCAAACTCAAAGTAATATTCTTTTATTTTGGAAATCAAAGAATAATCAACCTTTTGCAAATAAATTTTCAATGCTTCCATAAATTCTTTTACATTGCCTGTTTTCAAGGCATCCGTTAATTCTACCCCATAATTAGCGTTTTCAGCTACGGATGATTTCCCAAAATAGCTTGCTAGGAATTTCGCAAAGGAACTTTTAATCTCCCCATTGGGGTAATCAAGCGTGTACAAAACATTCTCTTTATCGTAGCTAGATATGGTCAAATAGCCTGCCTGATAAAGCAATGGAATTAAAGTTAACTTCTCTTTATCGTATTTTGCAAAGTCTTCTGCGCTGACTTTTTGGTTTTTCAAATTGAATAACTTGTCCGGTTGTTTTTTTATATAATCCATCAAGAAACTCGGAGTTCCCGTTTCTGACCAGAATGGCTTGAAAGTAAATTTATTTATAAAATGCTTTATTATGCTCGTTGGGTTATATATGGAAACGCTATCACTGGAAAAATGATAACCGTTGTAATAAGATTTCAATTTGGCGAGATACTCTTCTTTTGATTTCAACTCCAAATACTTGAAACCCTCTTCAATTTCAACATCAAAATTCCTTTCCAGTTCCTTTTGCGTTATTCCGCATAGGGAGCAAAAATCAGGATGCATAGAAATGTCTTCTAGTTGATTCATTCCGCTGAACAGGCTCACCTGCGAAAATTTTGTGATTCCAGTTATGAATACAAATTTTAAATACTGGTCGCACCCTTTGAGAACTTTGTAAAATCCCTGCAATTCTTTGCGAATAGCTTCGTGGTTTTTAGGAATGTTCAAAGTATCCAATAAAGGGCAGTCATATTCATCTACTATAACAACAACCTCACCTATTTTTGAATAAAGCTCAATAATTAAATCAGAAAATTTAATACCAATATCATTCTTTTTTAATTTAAGATTGTAATTTTTTGCGCAACGTTCCAATTGCCTATCTATCAAGGTTATAAGATTTTTTAAGCCATCTTTGCCTGTAAAATTTGAGGAGCTGGTATCCAAGCGAATAACTGGATATTTTTTCCATTTCCAGTTGGTTTTCTCAATTGCTAGTCCTTTAAATAACTTTTTTTCATTAGTGAAAAGTGATTCTAAAGTTGAGCAAGTTAAACTTTTGCCAAATCTGCGAGGGCGACTTAGAAAAATAACTTTGTAATTATTTACCATATTGTAAATATGTAGAGTTTTATCAACATAAACATCATAGTTAAGCCGAACTTGACTAAATGTTTGAACACCTGAAGGCAGTTTGCGAGTTGGCATATAGATAATTTAGAATTTATTCATTCAAAATACCCATTCTCCAGCCACTCAACCAATTCCTTCCGCTCCTTTATCGCTTCCTCAAACCCCGCCTTGAAATGCTCTGGGACAAATTTTCCGTAAAGGTTCGCTGTTAGGCTTATGTCGCTATGCCCAAGCTGGTAGCTCACCATTTGCAGGTCGGCTGTTTTGGAAAGCAGTTTATTAACCGCAAATGAATGCCTTAACCTATGCGCATGGATTCCATTGAATTTCTTCCTGAACCAACTGCTTTGAATCGTCTGTCTTATTTTTCCTGCGTTAAAAATATGCCCCCTTTCAAAAATTTTTGCAACGCTTGGGCAGACAGGCAATGTCCTTGCCGCAGACGCACTTTTGCCACTTAAAGGCTTTGCGTTGCCAACAGCTTCCCCGTGCAAAACAATTGCATTGCTACGCAAGCTTTCAGGGGACAGATTTTCAAGCTCGCCGACTCTCATGCCTGTCAGTAGTAAAAGAAGAACCGAATCGTGAAGCCCTGCCTTCATTCCTCTTAGTTCCTCCAGAAGGCTTTTTTGCAAATCAACGGTCAGGGGTTCAACAACTTTGGCATTGACTCCAGCTATGCTCTTGACCTTCACATCGTCCCAAATGCTCTGGTTTGTAATCCATCCGTTGCGAGCCGCTATTTTTGCCATCTGACGGAGTATCTGTAAATTATGTCTAAGAACGCTTGCGCTTGTTGTCTGCCCACCATTATTGCCGTAATTCATTTTGCTACGCCAGGCCAAAAACTTATGAGCGGTGTCTGGTTTTAAATCTGACACATCTTTCATTCCTGTCCGATCAAAAAAGTCCAAGAAAACTTGTTTTAGCTGCATTGCAATTCTCTTGTTTGTTTCCGTTGCTCCCTGCGCCACTTTTTGTTTGTACCATGCGTTAGCAAGCTCTTCAAGCGTTATGGACTTCGTTTCGTTCTTCAAGCCATAGCCGGACAGGGCTATTTTCTTGATGAGTTTTTTCTTTCCCGTGTCATCCATAGCCACGTATGCAAGCACGGCTGATTTAGCCTCTCTTGGCGTAATGCTTTCACGAGCCTGGGGTGTAAGCACGTCCATAATAGTTTCGTGTGCTTTGAGGCAAGCCTGCAAGTATTTTTTAGATTTATCCCCAACGCAATAGTG
>Ga0268262_10002532_pt1 | contig 20981 bp, 23 predicted proteins | sample TergutNc150P3_FD_190354 | JGI IMG/M metagenome (GOLD analysis project Ga0268262, IMG submission 190354) | Nasutitermes corniger P3 segment gut microbial community from laboratory colony in Florida, USA - Nc150 P3 (SPAdes) (version 2) | ecosystem: Host-associated > Arthropoda: Insects >... | reverse complement strand
AAAGAAAAGAGCGAAAAATCCGCTAAAAAAAAACCCGCCGCAGAAAAGAAGCCCGATAAGAAAAATAAATCCCTGCCAAAACAGGAAAAACCGAAAACAAATACCGATGAAGAAACCGAAAAAAGCGAAGGTGCGCCCAAAATATGGAAAGGCCCCGATGGGAAAAACTTCTGCAATATCGCTTATTTGTCAAAATCCACTGGCGTTGGCATTAGAGAATTACGGCATTTACAACAGCAAGGAATAATTGAGCCCGAAACAAAGAGCAAGGGCAAAGAAAGCGCTTACGATTTTGCAAAATGCTATTCTGCCATGTTTGTTTATTACAGGGACAAAGCAAATAAAAACAGTTCAAGCGATTCCAAAGAAATGAAAGATGCGAAGGAACGCCAAGCAATGGCAAAAGCACAACTTGAAGAAATCAAAGTGAAGCAGGCCCGTGGGGAATTGCATCACACTGAGGATATAGTACGAATATTCGGTGCAATTTTTAACCGCATACACACCGGGTTTGAATCGTTCCCTTTGGGGCTTGCCCCGAAACTTTTGGGGAAAACAAACACGATGGAAATTGCGGCTGAAATAAAAAACTATCTTGATAAAATACTTTATGAAATAACAAATTATGACGTAGAGACATTGAAAACAGACATCGGGCCTGAGTATCTTGCTAAAATAAGGGCTGAGGATAAAGCGGGAAACAATGAACCGAGAAACGGAGTTTGATACTACAGCTAACGCATTTGTATCTTTGTTTAGAATATTAAGCCCCCCGCCCGATTTGAAAGTTTGGCAATGGGCAGAGAAATACCGGATAATGTCAAGTTTGGAAACATCATCACCCGGGCCGTGGGATAACAAGCGTACGCCGTATTTAGTAGAAATAATGGAGCGCCTGACAGATTCGACAGTTTCAAAAATCGTATTCCTTGCCGCCCGGCAAATGGGCAAGTCAACGGTGTTCCTAAATTATCTTGGCTATTTAATAATGATGAATCCGACTTCGGTTATCATAATACAGCCCACCGGGGAATTGGCAGAAAAATTTAGCAAAACCCGCGTGGCAAATATGTTCCGCGACACGCCGTGCTTAAAGGGATTAGTGCCTGACGATAAATCAAGGGATTCCGATAACAAAATTACATACAAAGAATGCAAAGGTATGCTTTTAATGCTGACTGGCGCTAATAGCACGGCTGGGATTATATCAATGCCGGTGCCGATACTTTATTTTGACGAGACAGATCAGTACCCGCAGAATTTGGCTGAGCAGGGCGATGTCATTTCCATAGCGGAGAAAATGCAAACGAACTACCCCAACCGGAAAAGCATATACACGTCCACGCCTACAAATAAAGGCGACAGCAAGATAGAGGACATATTTGAAAAGTCTACAAAAAACCGATGGAGCCATAAATGCCCGAAGTGCGGGGAATGGTCGCAATTCTCTTGGCATAACCTTGATTTCGAGTCAATGAAAATGAAGTGCCCGTTTTGCGAAAAATTATTTACGAGGCACGAATGGGAAGCAAACAGCGGTGAGTATGGCGGCAAGTGGATAGAGGAAAATCCAGAAGCTGAAGTAGTCGGATATCATGTCAATGCGCTTGATCATCCTATAACCACTTGGGACGAATTAGTAAAAGAATTTTTAGAGGCAAATGAAAAAGCAAAGAAAGGCGATTTTTCCCTGCTGATAACTTTTGTCAATTCCCGCCTAGCGGAGACTTGGGAACAGCGCGGGGAAGCTGTCGAATCGCATATGCTGGAAGAGCGCAGGGAAGTTTATACTGCTGAGTTGCCTGACGGCGTGTGTGTCCTGACAATGGGCGTTGACGTGCAGGATAACCGCTTGGCTTATGAGGTTGTAGGCTGGGGGTTGGGACTTGAATCGTGGGGCATAGAGTACGCGGAACTGTTCGGCGATCCGCGCCGCGGCGAAGTATGGAATCGGCTTGATGATATAATAGCCCAATCATGGTCTTACAAAAATGGAAAGCGCTTGCGGATAAAGCGGGTAGCTGTAGATACCGGATTTATGACAATGCAGGTTTACGGGTTTTGCGTGGCCAGGAGACTAAAAGGAGTGGTTCCGATTAAAGGCAAGGGCGGGGATAAATTGCCTTTGCTTAGGCCATCAAAGGAAAGCAGGGAGAAAGGCTTGTTTATTGTCGGTGTTGATGCAATAAAATCCGATATTGTATCATGGCTTAAAATAAACCAGGCTGGGGACGGGTATTGCCATTTTCCCAAAGATGAAGATGATATACCAGTGAACGGCTACGATGCGGCCTATTTTGAAATGCTGACAGCCGAAAAGCGGACAGGGAAAAAAGATAAAAGAGGGTTTTGGAAATACGAATGGACAAAGCTTGCTGGCGCAAGGAATGAAAGCTTTGACTGCCGTGTTTACGCCCGCGCCGCTTTGCGGATTCTTTCATCGAAAGATATTTATATGCTAAAGCGGATACATATATCAGCGCCTTGGGACGCCCCGGCTGGTAGAATTGTACCGAGAAAAAAGGCGGCGAATGAGAAGATTATTGCCCCAGGCGCAAAACCAAAACAGGTTAGCAAAAACCAAATAGCCCGGGGAAAAGGAATAGAGTTGTAATGAATTGGGGGGGATATGGAGTTAACTGATAAACAGCTTGAAGAGATTCGGAAGACGGCGCGTACTGTCGAATTCGGCAGCGTAACAATTAATATTTCCAAAAGCTCTGATAAATTGGAGCTGAATGTGCAAAACCGCATAAGGATTGATAAGGAACCAGAAGATAATAAAAATCCCAAAAAAACTTGACATTTTTAATGGCAATGGCTATATAATTACATTGTAAGTTTAATTTTCGGCTGACCGAATACGCGGAGGCCCGTAAAGACTAGGAGAGGATTCCCCTCTTCTAATCTTTGCGGGCCTTTTTTTTATGCCCAGAGGGGATTCATGGCAAAAACCAGAAACGCTGAAAAGCTCGCGAGGCTCAAAGAAGAGCTTGCGGATGTCAAAGCCGCCATAAAAATGATTCTTGGCGGCGCGCAGGCTTACAGCATCGGCACTCGAAGCCTTACAAGAGCCAACCTAGCGGAATTACGGAAATGGAAAAAAGAGCTTGAGGATGAAATTGACGCGCTATCCGGGGGTAGTGGCAGATTCCGGCGCGTCATCACAAGGGACTAAATGGGAAAAGTTGTGTTACTGGACCAATACGGAAAGCCTCTTGCAAAAACAAAAAACAGATACCTTGCGTCTGGTTATTCCCATGCGGCGGCGTCTTTAACTAAGCCGGTATTCAAGGGCTGGAATTGGACAGGGGGTTCCCCTGACGATGATATTGTCGCTAATTTGCCAATTATCCGCCAGCGTTCGCGCCAGCTCACAATGGATTCGTCCATTGTGGCGGGGCTTTACGACACGCTGGCAACGTATACGGTCGGAACGGGGTTGGTTCCTGAGCCTACCCCCGATGCTGAATTTTTGGGAATGACATCTGACGATGTAAAGAAATGGAAAAACAATGTTCTGCGCTATTGGAAAGCATTTGCAGAAACGCCCGGTTGCGACGTTTATCACAGGGACAATTTTTATGAATTGACACAGCTCATATGCAGAACATCGGACGAAAGCGGCGATTGTTTCATAACAATGCCGCGCTTTGAACGGCGTAATTTTCCTTTCGCGTTAAAAATACAAACAGTCGAAGCCGATTGCGTTTCCGATCCCGATGCAGTAGAGCGCATCGACCACGAGCGGGACGGCAATGATATTTACGGCGGTGTCGAAATATCCAAATGGGGAAACATCGTTGGCTACTGGTTTTACACAGGCCATCCTTTGGCAAAACGGCGACCGCGAGCCTACAACTACAATGACATAAATTACCCCCGCTGGATTTTTATACCGGCTTACGGTGCCGAAACCGGATTGCCTAATGTCCTGCACATAATGAAATCCTTGCGGCCTGGACAGCGAAGGGGATTGCCAATAATCGCCTCAGTAGTTGAGCTGGCTTTGACGTTAGACCGCTATATGAAGGCTGAGGCAATCGCGGCACAGATACAGGCTTTGTTTACTTTGGTTGTTACGTCCGAAACTCCGGATGCCGCGGCTGGCGAAATGGAAGAGATGGAAGGCGAAGAGGGCCAGAGGCTGACCGATGGCAATGAGAACCTTATATCCCTTGGCAACGGCATAGTCCAATACGCAAAGCCGGGCGAAAAAGTGGAAGCCGTAAATCCTTCCCGGCCAACAACTTCATTCGCGCCGTTCATGCAGATGGCTTTGCAAATGATGGGCGCTTCCACAATTCCCGCAGAGCTTCTACTCCAAAAATTTGACCAGTCATATAGCGCGATAAAAGGCGCCGTAAATATGGCCAGCACAAAATTCAAGATTCGGCGCAAAGGTTTGGTGAACGATTATTGCCAGCCTGTTTACGCGGCATTTATGGACGAAGCTGTTTTGCGCGGATGGATTGAAGCGCCGGGCTACTTTGACGATCCGATAAAAAGGCTCTCATACCAGCAATGCAAATGGAGCGGTATCGGTATGCCTCAGGTAGACCTAAAGGATGCTGTTGCCGCGGCGAAGGACATGATAGCAATAGGGTTCTCGACAGCCGGGGAACAGGCGTCTGAATTAAATGGCAGCGACTTTATTGAAAACTTGAGCGTGAGGGCGCGGGAGATACAGGCCGCAATAGCCGCAGGCATGAATCAGTCCGCTGCGCAGGGAATATTAAATACTTCCGCACTAAAACCAGAAGGCAGTAATTCGGGCAATGGAGAGGTAACGCAGAATGGCTAAGTTTTACACATTCAGAAAAATACGCGCTCAAGGCGGGGGCAGTATTGGCCGCGTGGATATTTACGGGGAAATATATGCGGAAAAACTTTTTGAAGGGGAAATATCGCCCGGCAGTTTTGCAGAGGAATTAAAAAAATTAAATGACGTAAGCGAAATCGAAGTCCATCTATCATCAAACGGCGGGGATATGTTCGCCTCGTTGACTATTTACAATATGCTCCGAAGCCGTCCTGAAAAGGTAACGGTTTACATTGAGGGAATCGCCGCCTCTGGCGGATCGATAATAGCGTGCGCTGGCGATGTCGTGTATATGTCGCCGGAGTCGATGATATTTGTCCACAACCTGATAACGGATTTGTTTAACGTAAACGAATATGACGTGCGCGAGACATTGGCAGAAATGGAAACCAACAAAGAGCCAATGGTAAGCGCTTATATGCGCAAGTCAAAAAGAACCTATGACGAAGTTATAGCGCTGATGAATGGGGAATCGGGCAAAGGGTCATGGCTGACTGCTGACGAAGCTATTGAATTTGGATTAGTTGACGGCTATACGCCGGAAAATAAATTGCCATTGGAAGCTGTCGCGTGTATAAGCCCGGGAGTTTTCAGTTATCGAGGGTACAAGCTCGATTTGACAAAGTTTGATAAGGCAGCCGATAAAACTGCCGGAATAATAAATTCTCAGAGGGGGGGTAATTCTATGGGACTCTTCTTTAACAGGAAGAAAAACGGAGTGGCCGCGGCTGCCAAAGTAAAACCAAAAGCAGAAATAACTTTTGTCGAAATGGTATGCCCGAGCTGTCAGGGTGCTGTCAATCTCAATCCAGAGACGGGAGAGATTTTTGCTGGCAACACTAACGCACAGCAAACGGAACCGCAAAGTGCTGACGCGTCTGGCGGCAAACCAGGCGAAAAACCGGCATCCGGTGAAAAGCCAGCATCCGGCGAAAAACAAGCAGCCGTTTTAGCAAGGCGGTTGCTGGGCAATGTAAGGGCGGCAATTTTCACAATTCCCTGTCCACATTGCGGAAACGATTTTGTCTGGGATACCGATGTCAACGCAGACGGCGGCGATGGGCAAGCAGTAAACGAAGCGACACCGCTTGCGGGCGCTCCTGCCCCTGCTTCTGCCGGAAAAGCGCCAGCTCAGGCTCCATCACAGCAGGCGGCGGGAACTGAACAAGCTCCTGCGGCTGAGGCTGCCCAGGCAGTATGCCCGAATTGCAGCGCCCAGGTTGCATACGACACGGAGACGGCGCAAACAGGCGCGGACGATTCGACAGGTACTGAAGGGTATGTGTTGACTTGCCCACAATGCAACACACAGTTTCTTGAGCCGTTCCCTGCGGCTGCTCCTGATGCGGTTCCCGTTGGCGGGTCCGCAGAAGTACAGGCGGCGTTTCGCGCTGGGGTGTTGTCAGAACGCAGGCGCAATCTGGCATTAGACGAAATGGCTCAGGCTGCTCCGGCACTGGCAGGCATGATTCACAAAGCGAAAGTAAGCGGGTCATCGGCTGAGACGATGAGCCGCAATGTCATCAGGTCAATGGCCGCTGGCAAGGGCGGTAGCAGTGCCGGAATGGGAATGGTGCATTTTGCCGCGGCACTTGGCAGGGATATAAGGGCAAGCGGTGTGAACAGTATGCAAACTCCGCAACACGCGGGAGCGCCCAAAGATCTTAAACAATCAGCCTATGAGCAGGCAATAGCCGCTTATAACAAACAGAGAGGGGGAACAAATGGCGAAGCGTAATTTATTCAATCCGGAAATCGATCAGTCTGTCGTTGACGATTTGTACAACGGGACTTTGATCTTTCGGAAAACCAGGCCTGTAAAAGTCGAGGGAACAGACATTCTTAAACGTGGCAGTCCGCTTACAAGCGCTGACGGGGTAACGTATACCGTGTCTGGCATGAATATTTTAGGGATTCTTTTGTTTGACATCGACACGTCAGAGGAATACGAAGCGGAAAACGGCGTTTTGGGTTTAACCGGAGAATTTAACCAAAACAAAGTTGAAGAGGCTCTTGGGTCAGCTCTTGATCCCAGAGAGGTGCAATCGGCATTGGGTAGGCAAATCCACATTGAGCGGAATTATGAATATCCCCACGGGGATGCTTTTCCCATATAACCAAAGGAGACAAGTTAAATGGCAGTTGTAGATACAGCAACCAGCAATGGGGCGCAGCGGACACAGATAGCGCCTGTTGAAACAATTATCCCACAGTCAAATTTCTGGGATAAATACATGATGAACGGGACGCCGGAATTGCTCCCTACCCGATTTGTGGAATGGGATTATTTCGTGAAGGGCAGCCCGATGGCGCATTTCGTTGGCGAAGGCGTAACCGTTCCGCCTACCGAAAGGCCGAAGTTCAAAACGGCGCAAATCGAATGCCCGTTGTACCAGTACCGAAAAGTCCTTGGCTTGCAAGATTTGGCTCAGAGGCAGGTTGGCGAACCTCACGGCTCGATGCCCCCGGCTATGTTCAAAACAATTCAGGAACGCGCAGGGAAGCTAGAAGCTGAAGATGACATCGAGTGCGTTAATGCTGTCGCGGCATTGCGCACAAAGATAATCTGCAAATTCCTGTTTGAAGGAATTGTGGAAGTCAGGGGCCACGGCGTTAACCGCGAGATTGACTATAACCTTCCGAACAGGATCAGGCTTCTTGGTAGCAACAGGTGGGGTCAGCCCGGTGTCGATCCGATAAAAGATATTCGTACATGGTGCGAATTGCTTGAGGATTTTGGATTTAACCCTGTTGAAATTATCATGGGCCGCAACCCGTGGAATTGCATTGAAGATAACGCAAAATGGATCGCCCAGCTTGACAATTTGCGGACAGAAAAGGGCAGGTTTGCTCCTGAGAAAGCCGCAGATTACGGCAATGCCGCGTACATGGCGACACTGCGCGATCCGTTCGTGGATATTTATACCCAGCGTTCTAAGTATTGGGATGACATCAGTAAGACAATGGTTAGCCATTTGCCTGAAAACACGCTGATCATCGTCACAGAGGAATCGAAGCGCAATAAGTTTGTTTACGGAGCAATCGATTACATGGAAAACGGGCAGTTCCGTTCGGTTCCAGGCGAATTCATCAAAGAAGTTTGGCACGATGATCGGGCAGCAACCCGCGAAATCGTTGTAACGTCCAGAGCAGTCCCGATTCCTGGGAATGTTCATTCTTGGCTAGTCGCCACAGTAATGTAAGGAGAAAAAAATGGCAGACAAAGTTGACAAAGTTTATGTAACGCGTTGCATTGTCAAGAGAAACGACACGCAATACAAAAAGGGCCAGGTTATAAAAGATCTGTCTGAGAAAGAAATTGAGCAGGGCTTAAAGGAATCCTGGCTAAAAGAACTTGGCGATGGTGATGATGACGATACCGGAAGCAAGCCAAAGAAGCCCAACAATAAAAAGTCATTGGAAAAAATGACCTTTGAGGAATTGCTGGCGAAAGCAACCGAGCTTGGAATCCCGGCTGACAATACCATGAAGGCAGACGATCTGATCAAGAAGATCAAAGAAAAAGAAGCGCAAAAGTAAATGGATTTTAAGGACGCAGTTGCCGCCGATATAGATAATGTTTTTTTCAAAACGGATGAGTTTGCAGAGACAGTATTAATTGACGGCAGGAGCGTCCCTATTATTCTCGACAATGACGCGCTCCAGGGGATGTCGGAGCTTTATGCTGAGGGGCTGGCGCAGGGCGAACAGTACATTTTTATTAAGGCAAAAGACATGAAGCGCCTTCCGCAGCCCGGAGAGCAGCTTAAGAAAGATGGGAAAAATTGGTATGTCAAGCACGCGATCAGTAACATGGGCGTGTACGCGATAAGGATTGGCAGGGAAAAAGTTTATGATTGATTTGGACGTAGGGTTTAATCAAAAACAATATGACTTCCTTATGAAAAGGCTAGATTTACTGGCAGACGAAAGGGAGATTATCAAAGCAATCAATAAGGCCGCAAAAAAAGCGGCGAACGAAGCTAAAAAAGAAACCACAAAACTAATCCCCGCTGCCTTTACGATACCAGTCTCAGAAGTCAAAAGCGGAATCAAAGTCCGAGCGAACCGGGGCAGCGAGCCGGGCGCGGTAATGCAAATCACGGGCGGGGCAATTCCTTTATACGATTTTGAAGGCGTAACGCCCCGGGAAGTTATGCCCCCAGCCAAAGGCCCTGTACGGGCCAAAGTAAAGCAGAGCGGCGGTGCGGAATTGAGCCGTGTATTCGTTGCCAAAATGCAAAGCGGTCATATCGGCTTGTTTGAACGGGAAGCGGAAAAGCGTAAAAGCGAGAGGTACTATAAAAAAGACGAAAAAAGGAATAAGGCGCATACCCACATTTTTGAGCTTTGGGGTACTGGCTTAACCGGTATGTTTGGGACTGAAACAGAAACGCCTATTAATACCGCCGTTATACAGAAAGCCGGTGAGTTTTTTAACCAGCAGGTAATTGTGGAATTAGAGGCGTTGCTAAATGGGTAACTATCCGAATTTCATAGACCGCAGCCCCGCAGGTCAAGTCGATGCGCTTTGCGAACGTATTAAGGGGGCATTGAAATCATTTTGGCAGGAAGGCGAATTCGAAGATGAGAAATTCCACGAGCCTTACGTCCATGCGCAGTACTTGCCAATAAGCGAGACCGAATCAGAGGAAAGGAACAAAACGAAGGATTATCCGTTGGTACAGGTTGTCTGCACTACCGGAACGGTTAGCGATTTTCACCCGGCCAAAAACGGTTCGGACATGATAATCCAAATTTATTTCGGCGGATGGCGCGATAACCCTGATAACCAGGGCTGGCGCATTCCCGCGACAATGCTCTGGCGGGTTATGCAGGATTTATGCGCGGACAAAATTGTAGGCGCATATTTTCTGGAAACCCCTATCAAGTGGTCGGTTTTGAACAGCAAAGAACCGCCGTACTACACGGCGATGATGGAAACCAAGTGGAGAGGCGCGCCCCCATCCGTTGAAGTTCCATTTGAGGGCGCAGTTGCTCCCGGAATTGGAAGCAGCGAAGAAAAATTTACAAGTAAGTAGTTAGGAGAAAACTATGGCATACATGCACGGTGTGTATACTCTTGAAAGCCCGACACGGCTTCAAGTACCGGTTCCTGTCGATTCGGCAATCCCAATCGCGGTAGGCGTGGCTCCAGTCCACAAGCTGGAGAATCCGCTAGTGGCGGTTAATAATCCGTCAATGAGTTTTAGCTATGGCGAAATGGTAGCGGACATGGGGTATTCGGATAACTGGAAAAAATTCCCATTGGCAGAGATTATTTATTCGCAATTCCGGCTTCATGCAGTATCTCCGCTTATTCTTATTAATGTCTGGAACCCATTAAAAGACGCGCAAGATGTAGCGATACCGGATCTGCCAATCGTAAATGGCGTAGCGACCATTGAAGATGAAATGGCGATGATAAGCGCAGTCACCGTTAAAAACGGATCGGATAATTATGTCAGGGGAAAAGACTTCACGCTTAAATATGATGATGACGGCAATCTTCTGATTACTGTTAAAGAGGACGGAGACATTCCCGAAAATGCAATATCATTAAGCGTATTGTATAAACAGGCTACTGTTGATGGCATAACAAAAAAGGACATTGCAGGCGGCGTTGATCCGGATACGAATAAGCGCACGGGTATAGAGCTTGTTACCGAAGTATTCCCGTTGCTTAAAAAAATTGTCGGATTTTTTATTTCTCCTGTGTGGAGCAAAGATCCTGAGATTTACGCGCTGATGTGCGCTAAGGCTCATAACCTTGGGTACGGGTTTACTTGTATCGTGTGCGCCGATCTTCCAACCCTTGGCGAATACAAGAACTATCGCAAAATGCCGAAATGGAAGGACGATAACAGCTATGTCGATCCTTTCTCATTCTTGACATGGGGATGCGTAAAAATCGGCGACAGGGTTTTCCATGGGTCTACAAGGCTGGTCGGAATGTTCGGCCAGGTGGACGCCAAAAACAATGGCCTTCCGTATGAGCAGGCGTCAAATAAAAACTTGACCATGACGGATATGTGCGATGAGGACGGCAATGTCATTCCGGTGCTTTCGGACGAACAGGCAAACTATTTGAATTCGAATGGTATTGGGACGTGGATAAATTTCGACGGCTGGAGATCGTGGGGGGTTGAAACGGCCGCGTTTCCAGGCAACACGGACATAAAAGATTTTGAACGTAGCGTGCGCCGCATGTTTTGCTATGTCCAGAATGTTGTAATCCGAATGATGCGACAAAACGTGGACAGACCAACTACGCGCCTATTTATTGACAGCGTATTGCTCACGGCCAATGAATATCTCAATTCACTGAAATCGCGTGGCGCTATAATCGGCGGCCTTGTGGAATTCCTACGGGCCGATAACAGTAATCAGGATATAATGAGCGGACAGCTTTACTGGAGAGTAAGCATCACTCCGCCCAATGCTGCGAAGGCTTTAATCTTTGACTTCGAGTACAATCCTGATTTCCTTGCAAGTTTATTCGCGGCATAAGGGGGGTACAAGAATGGATGGTGTAGGAACACAAGTTCACACTTATAAAGTGTTTGACATTGAAACCAGCTCTGAATTAGCCGGTTCTATAAGCGTTGAGCTTCCGGCAATGGATGTGATAATGAACACGTTCAAGGGCGCTGGTATGGGCGGTGAGATAAATGTCCCATCGTTATTAATGAATGCTCAATCTGCTACCTTTGGATTTCCGGCAATTTACGGTGCCATAACTAATTATTTGGAAGTTGGTACAACAAAAACTGTTGATCTGAGGGAAGAGATCCTTGTGGTTGACAAAGATACCCATGTGCCTGTAAGGGTTCCGGTACGATGGGTGTTAAAGGGGCCGTTAAGCCAGGCTAATCCCGGATCTGTCGAAGTCGCCGCCGCTGGCGAAGTATCGATCATAATGCAGGTGTATTATATACACTTTTGGATTGATGGCGAAGAAAAATTGGAGTGGGATGTAGCCAAAGGCATTTACACGGCCAACGGTAAAGACTTGATGGCCGAAACGCGCCGCAATGTCTTTGTAGGATAATAGGGGGCAAACAATGTTCTTAAAAACTGTAAAAGTAAAACTATCAGCGCCGCTGAAATGGGAAGATAGGAACGTTACCGAAATTAATTTGGATTTTTCCAAAGTAAAGGGCGCAATCATAAACCAGTGCGAGCGGGAAACATTCCAGCAGGGAAATTTCTCAGGGATAGTCAGAAGCCAGAGCGCCGAATATTGCGCGCGGATGGCTGGGTTAATCTCCGGCGTCCCGTTCCGCGCCTTGGAAAAACTGCCGGCTGATGACTACGATGCGGTTTGGCAAACGGTTGGGGCTTACGTTGGAAAGCGCGATCCCCAGGCATTCTACGATCAATTCACCGCGCCCGATGACGATGAGGAAGAGGACAAAAAAGAAGAAGAGGGTTTTACCGATCCGGCAGACAAGCCGGGTACGAATTAGAGCCTTCTGTTTTTGACTACGCCAACCCCGCCGACTTTATACGAAAAAAAGTGGCGTGGTTGACTAGTGTTTCCTATACTTCGATTGATGTTCTTGAAAACATGCCGTTATACGAATTGTTTGAGTACGACAAAATCTATACGGAAATGTACAAGAAGAAACCTAAACAATAGGCGGTGTTTTAATGGCTACGCGAAAAACTATCTGGGATCTCTCGTTAGAAATAGCCGGAAAGGGCACAGAAGCGTCTCAGGCAATTCGTACTGTTAAAAAACAGCTTGAAGATTTGAAAGCCGCTGCCGGGCAATTAAGCAAGGACTGGAAAGAATTTACCAGCAATGCGACAAAGCTGGCGGTTGGCGTTGCTGGCGGTGTAGCCGCGGCGACCGCTGGCGTGGTTGCCATGGCGAATACATTTGCGGAAACCGGAAACAACGTGGCCAAAACATCGGAACGTTTGGGAATCGGGATTGAGGCGTACCAGGGCTTGAGCTATGCGATGCAACAATCGGGCTTGAGCGCAGAGGAATTTGACAGTGCCCTAGAGAAATTTAATTTGACGGTACGGCAAGGCGCGGCCGGAAACGAAGCGGCGCGAAAACAGCTTGAAGCAGTAGGGCTTTCCGCCCAGAAGCTGGCCGGAATGAAACCGGAACAGGCAATGGAAAGGCTGTCAGATTATATGAAATCGCTACCCAATGATGCGGAACGTACCAGAGTTGCGGTATCTTTATTTGGCAAAGCAGCCGGGCCAAAAATGATGGCGGCGATGAAGCAGGGCAGCGCCGGGTTGCAGGATTTGATGAAGGAAGCCAAAAACCTTGGAATTGTTTTGACAGAGGAACAGGCGCATCAGTCAGAGGCATACTCAAGCGCGATGACGCGCCTTAAGCAATCCGTTACCGGAATGAAAAACCAGTTTATCGGCAGTGCGATAGGACCGCTTACAGAAGCTTTCGATCACCTCAAGGACGCGATTGTAGATCAAATGCCGGCAATACAGGAGCTTGGTAAAAACTTTGGGCAATGGCTAGGCGATTTGGTAAAACGGCTCCCTGAGATTATTGCCAAAATTAAAGAATTTGGCTCATGGGTTAAAAATACGGTTACAGGGGTAAAAGATTTTGTAGGCGGCTGGAAAAACCTCGGTAAAATTATCGCGGGCCTTGCCATTGCGCCTACGCTTATAAGCGGGTTAAAAACCGTATTCTCTTTTGGGAAATTGATAAGCGTTGCAATGAAAGCCATCCCCGCTATTATGGCAAACATAGGCGTAGCTGCGGGGCCAATGGCCGGCGCGATGCTTCCGATAATTGGGATTATCGCGGGAATTGCCGCGGGGATAGCGGCCATTATTTTGATAGTCAAGAATTGGGAGAAAATCACCGCATGGATCAAAGAGCATAAGGACACGCTTGTACTTGTGGGAATCGCGGTTGGCACTCTGACGGCGGCAATTATCGCCTATAACGCTGCTCAGGCCATCTCTAACGCCGGGGGCATTGTTGCGGTCGCCAGACTGGGGGCGCAGGCGATAGCCCATGGCGCGTTGACTGTGGCGACAGCGGCGCAAACTGTCGCAAGCTGGGCGGCTACAGCCGCTACTACGGCTTTTGGCGCTGCGATGGCTTTCCTTACGTCTCCGATTACCCTTGTAATACTTGCCATTGGAGCTTTGATTGCGGTTGTTTATTTAATAATAAAAAATTGGAGCAAAATATCTGATTTTTTCAAAGGGCTTTGGGAAAATATTAAAAACATTTTTTCCGGTATTGGCTCGTGGTTCGCTGACAAGTTTAACGCGGCTAAAGACGCAATAGTAAAAGTATTTACTGGCGTTATAGATTGGGTTAAGACAAATTGGCAGTCCATTGTAGCGTTTTTAATAAATCCATTTGCCGGAGTGTTCAAATATTTGTATGACAACTTCGAGGGGTTTAGGAATGTAGTCAACAATGTCCTGAATTTCATTAAAAACATATTTAACGATGTAATGGGGAAACTGCCCGAACCCGTTGTAAATGTAATCAATGCAATTAAAAACTTTTTTCAAGGCGGCTTTGATGTTATCAAAAGCATAATCAGCGTGTTCTCGGATTTCTTTAGGAACGTATTTACCGATCCCGTGAACGCCGTAAAGAACCTCATTAGCGGTTTGGGGAATATATTTTCCGGCATATTCGATTCTATTAAGGAAAAGGTACAGGCTTTTGTAAGTTTCTTTACTGATAAGTTCGGGGTTGTAAAGGACATCATAGGCGGGGTAGGCAATTTCTTTTCCGGCATTGGCTCTGCGGTATCGGGATTGTTCGGCGGGGGAAAAGAAAATAAAAATAGCCAAATGCCTGGCCATGCGGAAGGCGGGATTTTTAGGCAGCCCCATATCGCCAAAATTGCGGAGAAAGGCGCTGAGGCAGTTGTGCCGCTTAATAAAAGCCCCAACGGGTTTGATATTTGGAAGCAAGCAGGAGAATTAGGCGGGTATATAAAGAATGCAAGCGAGCAAGGTCCAGCAGTACAGGCCGCTGCGGCTACGGCAAACAAAGCCCCTGAAGCTTTGCCTGTGATGCCCGCTGCGGCTCAAAAGGCATCATCCGGAGATACTGTTGTAAACGTAGAATTCAAAATGACAAACAATTTCAGCGGGACCCCGGGCGCGGAGACGCTAAGGCAAATATCCGAAGCAGGGCAGAAAGCCGGAGACGAATTTGAGGAGAGGGTAAAATCAATTTTCAATTCAATCATGCGCGAGCGCGAGAGGGTGTCTTATGCCTAAAGAATATCTGGCGCCCCAGGGTACGGTATGGGATCAAATTAGTTTCCAGTTTTATGGAGATGAAAGGTTTATTGATGTCCTGCTGAGGGCAAACCCAACTTTACGCGATATAGTAAAGTTTGAAGAGTCAACATTAGTAATAATACCGGACAGGCCGGCTGTTCTCCCTGATTCTGTAACTTCTCTCCCCCCGTGGAAAAAGGCGGTGTAAGGTGTTGCCGCGGCGCTCTTTTTTGAAAGTAGAAATTGACGGTACTGATATTTCCGAAGCGGTATCAAATTATGTTCTCAATTTTACTTACATAGACAGGGCTTCCGGCGAATCCGATTCTATAGATTTGTCTGTGACAGACAGGGACGGAAATTTTATTGATGACTGGTATCCAGAAAACAGCATAGAATTTCGGGCTAAAATAAAAGTCGAAAATTGGAATGGAGCTGGGGATTCGGACGAGCTTGATACCGGAAAATTTAAAATCGATTTATGCAATTTATCCGGGCCGCCTGATAAGTTTAACATTAAGGCGGTATCTATCCCAATATCGTCAAGCCTAAAACAAGAAGAAAAATCAAATACATGGGAAGAAACTACCCTGCAAAAAATAGCGCAGACAATCGCGGGCAATGCTGGCGTGGAATTAATGTACGAAGTAGAATCCGAAATACAGCTTGACCGCGTAGACCAACAGCAGCAGACGGATATGTCATTCCTGTTAGATTTGTGCGTTAAATATGGTATCGCGTTAAAAGTTACTGACGGAAAATTGGTTTTGTTTGAGGAATCGGTATACGAACAAAAGGATGTTGTAGATACTTTTGACAAATCGGAAATAGGAAGCCGCATACTTGATTACAATTTTGCCCAGGACACGAATGACACGGTTAGCAAAGTAGAATTGTATTATAAAGACCCAAAATCCGGGAATGTTGCTCAGGGCGAATTCACGCCGCCGAATCCCCCGAAAACAGGGCAGAAGCTGATATTGAATGAGCGCCCAGGCGATTTGAGGGGGGATAATTTCCGCAATGGCGTGGATACAGCATCGAAAGATCCGGGCGGTACGTTCGATACGGGCTACAAAGAATTTAATGACATCACCGCTGATTTTAATAAGCCACGGGCAGACACAACCGATAATGCCAACAGAATTTGCAAGGCGCGTTGTAGGGAAAAAAATAAAAAAGAGTGGACATGTACGCTAAAGCTTATGGGCCATGTAAAAATGTTTGGGGGTGTAAATATACAAATGACAAATTGGGGCAGATACTCTGGAAAATACATGGTGGATACGGCTACCCATAATACTGGCGGTCGCTATGTAACAACAATAAATGCCCATAGGGTATTGGGGTATTAGGGGGTATTATGCATCAGGGGCAAGCAACAGAACGCGATGTTAATTCTGCATCTGCGCGTGTCGGTTTTGATGATCTTAATGAAACTGTATCTGGATTTATGCAAGTATTGTTTCCAGCGGTCGGTGGATGGAATTTTTTCTATACGCCGGAAGAGGGAGATCAGGTAGTAACTGAACGATTACCGAACGGCAAGGAAGAGGGGTACATATTAGGCAAGGTTTACACAGGAAATAGGATGCCACAGAAAGGAAAGCCAAATGTTTTTAAGATGGTGAGTAAAGATGGAAAAAACCTTTTTGAATTTGATGCAAATGAAGGGACGCTGAATTTAACAGTTGATCAGGACGGTAAAATAAAATTTAAGAATGTGGAATTTGAAGTATACGAAACTACTGATTGGGTAACAAAGTTTCTAAATATTCTGGCAACGGAACATGCCTGTTTAACAACAAAAGAATTAGACGTTGAATCTGACAATCCGATGGGATTTCAGGGAACAAAAACGCAATTGGGCAGCGGCGCATTGATAGTTTTGTATAAGGCTTTATTAGTGGCGCTTAGAAAAAATCCAATATTAATTCCACCTGCCCCTATACCCCCGGGGATGCCAGTGTTTCCTACGCCAATTTTTATAAATATGTTTTTGTTTAGGCTGATCAACGATTTTATTGCGGCCTTGGAGCAAGCAATAGCAAATACCGAAAAGGTGCTTAAATAGGAGTTTTTATGGCGATGACACAGCAACAAAAGGACTTAATGAATGACTACGCAGATCGGTTTGGGTTAATTATTGCGAATGAGCTTCTTCCGCTTTTCATACCGCCATCGGCATCACAAGCAGACAAAGAGACAAATTTAACCCAATTAAAAAATTATTGGGCGGCGGTTGGGCGCGGAAAATACAAGTTTGAAAATAATTTATCGGAGTAAAAGATAAATGGTTATCGGGTCATGGGGTCAACAATTTGTATTTGAAGTCACAGGCGAAAAGGCTAAAACGTTCAAGGAGTTAACTGAAAAATCTTCCGGGCGTTGGGCAGAGCATGAGACTATAAACACTCCCCCATTGTCGGAGTTCTTAGGCCCCGGACTCGATGAATTGGAAATATCAATTATTTTTTCTACCATGCTGGGTGTCAAGCCACAGGAAAGCTATGAGGAATTAAGAACGGCAGTGCGCAGAGGCGAATACCACCCCTTTATTATGGGCGGCATTCCTTTAAGCGGGAATTTTTGGCGAATTGACGATGTTTCAGGATCGTCTACGTTATTTGGTCCGCGTGACGGAAAAGCACTGTGGATGGAATGCAATATAACGCTCAAGGAGTACCACTAATGGTAACAATCGAGAGCATGCCCACTAATGTTGTGTTCGGCTTAACCGGAATATCCGAAGTTATGCAGAACGTCCGCACAATTTTGACTACACGCCGCGGCACTGTTCCGCTTGACCGTGATTTTGGGGTTAGCTTTGAGTTTTTGGACAGCCCGGTTAATACAACGCAAGCTAAAGCGGAACAGGAAATATTTATGCAGTTAAAAAAGTACGAACCCCGGGCAATCCTGAAACAAATTATTTGGGATACCGACATTTTATCGGGAAGAATATCCCCAACTGTAAGAGTGGAGGTAAACCTTAATGGCGTTTAACGATTTTCAGTTTACAGAAACCGATTCGCGGAAAATACAGGCTGCTTTACAAAGATTCTATGAAGGGCTACGCAGGGCTTCAGAACCCGGATTCCGGCTGGCAGACGGAGATCCGGAGAAGCTTGTCCAGTTGACGGAAGCGGCGGCTTTGACGCAGGTAGCGACCGACATTGACAAAACAGGAAAGGGAAACCTTTTGTTTTTTGCCGATGACGAAACAATAGAGCTTATCGGCTATCTATACGGGGAGCGCGGGGCGCGAATGCCAGCATCGTACGCGCTTACAACAATGCGTTATAAATTATCCGTGGAACGTCCTGTCATAACGCCTATACCCCGCGGATACCGATCAACGCCGGACAATAAAGTATTTTTTGCAACGCTAAAGCCGCTGGAAATACCGGCAGGGGAAATATACGCTGATGTTGAGGCGCAATGCCTCACGCCCGGGATTGAAGGCGATGGTTTCGGCATTGGCGAAATTAAAAACATGGTAGACCTGATCCCGTTTGTCGCATCGGTTGAAAATATTACGGTTTCGTCTGGCGGAGCAGAAGAGGAGAGTACCGAGGCGTACAGGCAAAGGCTTAGAATGCTGCCGGAATCGTTTTCTGTTGCGGGTCCTGACGGCGCTTACGAGTTTTGGGCAAGATCGGCGAACCCCGCAATATTTGACGCCAAAGTTTGGATGCCCGATTTAGACATGGAAGCTTTTGCGGAATTTCTTGCCCCTTGGGGAATAACGAACGCTGCGGGGTTTTATAAAGCCTTGGGAGATTACTACCGCGAAAGCGGAACGGGGCCGGGAAATGTTGACATCACGGTGCTAATGAAAAACGGCGAGCTTCCGTCCAGTGAAATATTAAACCAGGTAAAGGAAAAATTAAGCAGCAGGGACCGCCGACCGTTGACAGATTTCATTCATGTGGTAGATCCAAAGCCGGTATATTTTGACGTTGAATTTGAATACTGGATTGAAACCGAGAGAGCGACAGAAGCGGCCTCAATAATAGACGCCGTTGAAAAGGCAACGGAGCGCTATATTTTGTGGCAGAAGTCGAAGCTGGGCTTGGATATAAACCCCGACATACTGCACAAGCTGGTAATGGACACTGGGGTAAAGCGTTTGGAAATTAAAAAGCCGGAGTTTAGGATTCTTAGGCCGATAGAAGTAGCGCAGTTTACCGGAAACAAAGATGTAATTTATTCGGGGTTAGAGGACGCGTAATGGATTTAGGTAATATATCAATACTTAATTTGATGCCGCCCAATTTGGCAAGAGACCCCGGAATTATAATACTGGCAAAGGCATTCGATGAGGTACTGCGCGAATTAATAAGCAAAATTCCTGATGTGGCCATAATCCCGAATCTGGTATTAGGCAAAATTGTTGACGAGATGTTACTTGATCTTCTTGCATGGCAGTTTCACGTTGACTTTTATGAGCCTGGCTTGCCGATAGAAGTCAAGCGCGAGCTGGTTCTAAAATCCCTGGACTGGCATTACAGAAAGGGGACGCCTTCGGTTGTAGAGGAAATCGTATCGACAGTATTCACGAAAGCGAAAATAGAGGAATGGTTTGACTATGGGGGGCTGCCTTACAGGTTCCGCGTGTCCACAGAAGATGAGGTACTCGATCCAAAAACTTTGGGCAAGCTTATACGCGCCATTAACTCCGTAAAAAACACCCGCAGTTTTTTGGATATTCTAAACCAGGTCTTTGAGTACGACACTGATGTTTATTTTGCTACCGGCCCGGAACTTGTAACCAAAGAGTACATTATCGCCGACGACATTCCCCTTGAAGACGCCACGGATTACGCGGTGGTTGGCCCCGCTGTTTTGGTGCGGGAATACATCGTTGCAGATGAATACCCGATTCCAGATGACATAACAGATTACGGAGCTGCTGCTCATATGATGTTCACTAGGAAATTTATAATAGTTGACGAAGCCCCGATGCCGGATTCAGTAACGGATAGCGGGGCTACCGCAACACATCAAACAGTACAGGAGGTACATGAGGAATGAGTAACATTCACATGGCATTAACGCTTAAAGGGCAAGAGCTGAATGCCAAAATTCAGGCGGGGAATGGCGACATTCCTTTGGAAATTACCCGCATCGTTTCCGCGTCCGGCTATAGCGACAATCCGCTGGAATTAGACGATGTGATCGACAGGCGGCAAACGGCACAAATAATAAGGCGCGAAGTAATAGGCGTCCGCGCAGCCATCGAGATCACATTGTCCAATCAAGGCAACACAACCACAGGGGAGCCGCCGCTTACTGCCGGATATGCTTTGACGCAATTCGGTATGTACGCCATTGATCCGGACGAGGGGGAAATCCTTTACAGGATAAGCCAATTTGACACACCAAATTATGTACCTGCAGCTACTGAAATGGGCTGGACAATTAACCCGACTTGGAATTTTACGGTGGGGAACGCCAGCGAGGTTATTGTGCACATCGATCCGACAGGCATGGCAACAGCGGCCGATCTTAATAGCCACATCGAGCAGGCTGCGGCTTCAGAAACTGGCGTTCACGGCTTGCGGTACTACGGTGGGGTATTGCAAGCCTATAACGGCAGGGAATGGGAAGAAATCGAAACCGAAGGCGGGGCGGTAGGCGATAGCATTACCGCCGCGCAAATTCAAGAATATCTGGCGCAATACCGCCACGCCCCCTGCGACGCCAAGGTACGCGCCCAGGCAAACGTGGACATCCAGGCAGGCGGCCTACTGCTGCTTGACGGCTACCAGCTTGAGGAAGACGACCTGGTATTTTTAACCGTGCAAGATGACGGCATCGAGAACGGGCTATACCTAGCCCATGAAAGCTCCTGGCAGCGGGCGGCAGGGTACGGGCCATTGGACGGGCAGGCATTCGACAACCAGTA
>Ga0268262_10002531_pt1 | contig 20982 bp, 14 predicted proteins | sample TergutNc150P3_FD_190354 | JGI IMG/M metagenome (GOLD analysis project Ga0268262, IMG submission 190354) | Nasutitermes corniger P3 segment gut microbial community from laboratory colony in Florida, USA - Nc150 P3 (SPAdes) (version 2) | ecosystem: Host-associated > Arthropoda: Insects >... | reverse complement strand
CGGCGTTTGGTGTAATTTGCTAAGGTCGCGTATTCTGATAAAGGTTTCCCAACCGCCCATTTCAGGCATAGACAAATCCAATAATACCAAATTGGGAACATAGCCCTGGAAGAACAATTCCAAAGCCCGTTTGCCGGAATTGACTGTGGTAACGTCATAATCTTTTTCCAGCGTGCTTTTTGTCAAGGTAAGAACGGTTTCCTCATCATCAACCACGATGATCTTTCTCCTCTCATTGCCGGATTCAACCTTGAACTTTGACGACTCCACTTTAAGCTCGTCAAAATTCTTGCTGTTTTCGGCGCTCATTTCATCAACAAGGGTTACCGCGGCTTTTATCTCTTTCATGGCTCCGTTTACGATGTCGTTCATGCCGTTTACCACGTCGGTACTGGACCGTATTAATTCACTGGTCTGCCGGTTCAGATGATCGCCGGATTCCATCATGCCCAACGCCCCCTGCTTGACCGATACGCTTATCTCTTTCAGGCGCTGTATGGATTCCAGTATCTGCTTCCCGCCCACTTCCTGCTCTTCCATCGCGTTACGGATATTTTCTTCATGTGTTGATACGGTTTTTACTTTTGCGTCAATAACCCCAAAGCGCGAGAGTACTTCATTGGAAGACACAGTAATGCTGTCGATGGAAGCCTTTATCTTCTTCAACATATTTGCCGTAGTTTTCGATTGATTACTTGATGATTCGGCAAGTTTGCGAATCTCATTGGCAACGACGGCAAACCCTTTCCCCGATTCTCCAGCGTGAGCCGCCTCGATTGCCGCGTTCATTGACAACAGGTTGGTCTGGGCGGCGATATTGTCCATGACCGAGTTAATTTCCAGAAGACCTTCGGAGTCCTTGGCTATTTCCTGTATTTTTTCTGCCACCATTTGAAGCCCGGTTTTTCCGTTTTCGGACGCTTCGGTTAATTCAATAACATTTTTGCTGTTTTCCAGCAGGGTGTTTGTTACCGAATGAATATTGGCGGTCATTTGCTCAACTGCGGAAGATGAGGCGTTGATGCTATCGGACTGGCTTTCTATCATTTTATTCAAACTGTCAATGTTGCCCTTTATTGATTCAACCGCTTTCTCCGCTTCGTTGGCGTTCTTTTCCTGTTTGCCCATTTTGTCTTTCATGCCGGCAAAATTCGTCGAAATATCGTCTACCGAATGGGAAGTTTTTGCCATGTTCTCGGAAAGTTCATGACCGGTATTGGTCAGCGCGTCAACCTTGTATTTTATCCTTTTAATAAGGGCGCTTATTGTTCCAAGAGTATTATTGAAATATTTGGAAAGATCGCCGATCTCGTCTTTACTGTTAACATCCAGTCTTCTTGTCAGATCCCCTTCGCCCTCTGATATTTCTTTTAGGTTGTCGGTTACATGTACAATTGGTTTGGTAGTGGCGTGGAGTATGAGGTACATTATTATTGCGGTCACTATAATAGCTATCACCGCAAGAATAATGGTAAATCTGGTAATCTCCCTGACTTCTTTTAATACAAACGCCTCGGTGGTTCCTACCAATATCCCCCAGTTCATGTCCGAATTGCCGATTTGAATGGGTATCATCTTAAAGTACACATATGTTTTCAAGGTCGGATCATAGTTGTCACTCGAATACAGCGTTCCTTCTTTAATCGCCTTTAAAGCCGCCGGTCTCCCGTCGCCTATTTCCACATCGGCCTCGGCCATATTTTTACCGATACGCTCCGGAATATAATGCCCCATAATTGTCCCGTCGCCGGAGTAAACGATCATTAAGGCGATTTCATCGTAATTCTTTATGGTATTTGTAACCACGGTCTGCAATCCGTCTATAACCAAAAGACCGCCCACATCTCCAACTACTTCTTTGGTACGGGAGTTAATAATGGGAACCACCATTCTGACAATATAGGTATCTTTCCCGTTTACTTTTCTGGCTATGGGGTTTTCTATACGATCCTTAAGCTTGTTGGGACCGTTGAGATATGCCATGGAAGCCGCCACATCAAGGGAAAGCCGGCTTGTTATTGTTCCGTTTTCCTTGATATACGTTATGCCATACTGCCCGGTTTCGGTGGAACCGTTACGGCCTATATAGCGGCTGTCCATGCCGTCAACCGCATTTGGTTTCCAGATGGTATAGATTTGATATATAACATCCTCAGTTTCCAAAGTGGCCTCCAGCATATCGTCAAAGCGATCCCGCCTTTCTGCCGCCGGGATATCCTCGTAATCACCCATAACATTCGCCAATGAATGAAGCAGCATTAAATTGGCATCTTCCCGGCCTTGGATGTAGGTGGCCCTGTCCCGCGCAATATACTCAAGCCCCCGAAGGCTCAAGGAAAGTGTAATTTCTGAAGCCCGCCGCAACAGTATCACGGCAATACCCGTTACAATGACTGCCACAATAGCGATAACTATCAGGCTCAGTTTGACTTTAAGTTTCATTTTTTCTCCTATAAAAACTAGTTGTGAATAATGTTGTAAGCAATGGTGTAAGGCATTAAATATAGGCGAATTTTTCGCTCATGAGGGTAATTTTATCATTTTTTATTAAAAATTTCAAGTAGAATATGGCTAGTATACTGTCCCTCCCATCTCTTGGATACATGAATTATTTTCACTACAATACAAAATATGACCGTGCATGAAATTGCGGCTCTTGCCGGAGTCTCCATTGGAACTGTTGATCGGGTACTTCATAAAAGGAGCAGGGTCTCGGCGGAGACAAGGGCGAAAGTTGAGGCGATTATCGAACAGTACCAGTTCACTCCCAACCCAATCGCAAGGAGGCTTAAACGCAACAGGGCATACCGTTTTTGCGCGCTTATCCCACGGCGTGACCAGGACGCCGGTTACTGGGGACAGATCACCACGGGCATTGAACGGGCAGCACGTGAGATTAAGCCCTTGGGCGCGGAAACGGAAATAATTGAATATGACCGCTATGACCCCGAAGCGTTTGAACGCGCTTCCGAGGCGATATACGCAAAAAAACCAGAAGGACTGCTGTTTGCCCCCATCATGCAAAAACGCACGAGACCTTTTGTAGAAAGGATATGCGCGGAAAAAATACCGATTGTCTTTGTCGACGCTGATATGCCGGGAACGGAACCGTTATGTGTCATTGGGCAAGACTCGTTCAGCGGGGGTTATCTTGCGGGGCGGCTCTTTCACCTGTTTGCGGGGAACGTATCCTTACCGGTGGCGGTACTGGACGCGCACGGGGACGACTATAATATCACACGCCGCAGGGAAGGCTTTTTAAGCTATGCGGAAAAAAACGGTTTCCCCGTGATAGTCAGGGAATATTCAGACTACGACGGCGGTGATATTTCCGTGAAAAAAATATCTCAGTTTCTGAAGGAACACCGCCACCTTTCCGGTATCTTCATTACCAATTGTATGGCTCATCGTGTGGCGGAGGCGGCGGAACAACGGAGAAAAAAAGAGCCTTTTCTGCTGGTAGGCTACGATCTTATTCCCTTTAATAGGCAACTGCTTCTTCAAGGCCGTATTAACGCCATCATTTCCCAGCGCCCGGAAGAACAGGGACGGGAAGCGCTGTTAACGTTGTTCCGCTCAATCGTACTGGTTCAGACGGTGGAGACCAAACGGGAAATACCGCTGGATGTGTATATTAAGGAAAATACCAATCCTCTTCCTTTTTCCCAATGAAAAACTTGATAATGTAAAAAACACATTTAAAAAACACTATGTATTTAACAACTATACAAAAAATGTTTTGTAATTTAAAATAGTACATACTATTATATTTATCAAATTAAAAACTTGATATTAAAAAGGAGGCAAATCATGAAAGAACCAAGGATTAAAGGATGGTGGCTTATTAAAATGCTTCTTACCATTGTCGGTAAGAAATGTATAAATGAAATGAAAAAGGCGTCTAAACACGGGAGAAAAGCTTCTGCAAATTGTTTAAGAGGAATCCTGACAACTTCCAAAGATACAGTTTACGGAAAAGAACATCAATTTGAGAAAATTTTAACGGCAAAAACAGATAACGAATTATTTGAACTTTACCGGAAAAAGGTTCCAATAAATGATTATGAGAATTTCCGCCCGTATATTGAACGCCATAAAAACGGAGAGCAGGACATACTTTTCCCCGGCAAACCTAAATTTTACGCAACAACCAGCGGAACAACAAAAGAGCCGAAATGGATACCTGTCACCGAGCAGTACTATCAGGAAGTTTATAAAAAAATGAATCAGGGCTGGTTCTATACTTTGATAATGAACAAACCTAAAGTGTTTCACGGTCCGACAGTTTCCATTGTTGGCAAGGCCATTGAAGGAGCCGCGCCTGACGGCACTGTTTACGGTTCCATTTCCGGAGTAATGCAGAGGGATATTCCCAATTTTATGAAGTCGGTTTACGCCGCGCCCCTTGATGTGTCTCATATTGTCGATTATAAAGCGAGGTATTACGCCATTATGCGAATGGGTATAGAAAGGGACGCCCACCTTGTCCTTACCGCCAACCCCAGCACACTGGTGGAAATGCAGACTAACGTTAATGAATTTTTTGATGAATACTGCAATGACATAGAACATGGAACGGTAAGCTACAAGTTCCCAATCCCCGAAGAAATTCGCGCTTCCATGGTAGCGTGTACAAAACCAAATCCGGCGCGCGCGGATGAATTGCGCCAACTAAAGAAACGTTATGGTAATGTCCTTCCAAAACATTATTGGCCAAATTTGCAAATAGTAAATGTCTGGTTCTGCGGAAATACAAGAATTTACTATGAAAAAGTCCGCGATTCATTTCCGCCCGACTGCGTTTTCCATGAATTCAGCTATGTTTCCACCGAAAGCAAAGCGGGACTGGTACTAAAAAGCAATACTCAGGAAACAACGGTTTTTGGACACAAGAGTTACTTTGAATTTATACATGAATCAGATGTTGAAAATCCAAACCCAAAAATTTATCAGATAGACGAGCTTGATGAAGGTCAGCGTTACTGCATGCTGGCTACAACCAGTTCGGGACTTTACCGTTACAACATGAACGACCTTATTGAAGTTTCCGGTTACTTGAATGATTTTCCATTGATTAAATTTATCCAAAAAATAAACGGAACTATCAGTCTTACCGGTGAAAAATTACATGAAAGGCAATTCATAGAAGCGGTGCATGAATCGGAGAAAAAGACCGGAAAAATCGCCTCTTTCTTTGTCGGTTTTGCCGATCCGCAAAAATCAAATTACAAATTTTATTATGAATTTGCCGATCAAAGTATTTCCGTTACGGAAGCGGAAGAATTTACAGCCCAGATTGACCGCTTACTTCAGGAATATAACCTTGAATACAGGGAAAAGAGGGCGTCAAACCGCGTTAAAGCGCCGGACACAGCGCTTATGGGACCTGAGTCATTTGAACGTTTCAAAGCGACCTGCATCGACCGCGGCTACCGCGACGGACAATTTAAGCTAAACCTTCTTATGCAGGATGAAAAACGTCATGCGATGTTTAAAGAGCTAATCAAGTGACGAAAATTCCATCCACCGTAGAGTGGGTTAATTTACAGACAGAATCAAGGTCTGACGACGCTCAGTCTGAGACTGTCTGTAAAAAAATGCTTCGCAGTATAAAAGGCGTAATTTTTGATTTTGACGGCACGCTCTTTGACAGCACGGGTATTGCATTCTATCTTATTGCGGCGTATCTTCCGGATATATTTCTTGTCAGAAGAGAACGGCTTATTAGAAACCGTTTTTCAGGGTGTGATTTTTTAACCACGGAAAAATATTTTGAATCCTTCTTCAAAGAAATGAGCGTCTGTTTTGGGAGACAGAGCGAAAAATTAAAATCCTGGTATTTTAATCGTTATATGCCGCGTATGGTTCGTGTGTTAAAAAAACATTTTAAGCCAAGACCCGGATTAAAAGAATTAATTAAACTCATGGATTCCCCAAAAAGCGCCGTAAAAACCGCTATTTATTCGGACTACTCTTTTTTAAAAGAGCGCATGGAAAGTTTGGGATTGGATACTTCAGGGCATATCCGTCTTTATGGGCCTGAATCATTTGGGGCGCAAAAGCCGGCAGTGCGGCCATTCCTGCAAATTGCAAAGGATTTAAGCCTTGCGCCCGAAGAAATTCTTGTAATCGGCGACCGGGAACAAACGGACGGTCTTGGCGCATTCAGGGCGGGAATGCACTTTTTTTGCCTTGAAACAGGACGCAAAAGGTATTTTAAATTAGACCCCAACCGCCGCCGACCAAATGAAAAACCGCGCGGCCCTTCCCTGCTGATGTATGCGGGCGCATGGGACGACATCTGCAATTTGCTTATAAAGGAAAAATTTCAAAAATAATCAGCCCGGTTATTATCTGGGTTTTTTCGCCTCATAAGTCGCATTATTTGCGGGGCTGACCGACGCTGAGAACGGAGTCTTATGTAATTCATCCATAAAAGCTTCCCATGTCGCCGGCTTTGGTTTTTCGGTTTCCTCATAATCAAAGGTTAAATCTTCAATGTTGTAGAAGACATAATTTGCATATTTAATCAGCTTGACCATATCTTCCTGTTCAATCCCATGCCTGAAACGATGCATAGAAACCGCGATATTCTGGCTTAAGCCTAAAAGATCAAACACCGGCTTTGCGCTTTCAAAAGCATAGAAGAAACCCGGAGGATTCGTCCACTTGTCCCATTCAAATCCATTTATCATAAACAGATGTCTGTTAGTGCCGGCGCATAAGGCAAAAAGAAAATGTTGATCAAAAGGCAGATTTTCAGGGCTTGCAAATGTTCTAAATTTTCCGTTAAACCATCCGCCGCCTGAATCCGCTTTTATTGAATTAAAACTTTGAGGGTTGTTGTCGTCAATCGTCCAACTGCCGCCACCGTTATAACTAAAATAGCCGCTAAGGTCATAAGTCTGCCCATTGCTGTAGTAACGGTATATCGCGGCTCCTCCCGCGCCGGAAGAAACAGGGACAGTAATTTTAATTCTCTCTTCAAATGCTCCCGCCACAGCGGCGGCTTTCCCGTTCCTTGAGGTTCCTGTAATAATAATGTTATTTGCGTTGATGTTAAACTCTGCCGCGGCTCCCGCTTCCAGGGCGTCCAGTACTTTACTTGCGCCCCATGCCCATGCCATCAATACTCCTGTTTGCGATTCCGCAGATGTTCCATATGGATATATTGTATAAAATGCGCCTGTATGATTGTTATTATCTGACGCAACATCATTTGTCGGAACGCTAATGTTTGCGTATCCTTTGTCCAACGCATATTGCCGTGGGTTTCCTTTTGAGCCCATACCAAAATCTGCGCCATCAAGCGCGCCAAAAGCCAAAATTACAGGCCATCCGCCTGCGGGGGGCGTGCCTTCAGGCAGTTCAACAGATGCGCTAAATCTGGATCCTTTCCTGTTATATGAAATCCTTACTGTCAATGTATTTCCCGATATGCTGTAAGCGACAGTTTCCCCGGAATGCCACTGGCCATAAGAATTATTTTGCATTATTTTCCTGATTTCCGCTCTGCGGGCAGGCCATTGTCCCGCCGTTGTAACATCAGTTCCGTTTCTCATTTTTAAAACATCAGGAAGAATGATTGAATCATAAGGGTCATCTACATCAGGTTCCTCTATTTCAGGTTCGTTTATATCAGGTTCATCTGTGCCATTGTCGTTATTGTTCGAGCTGCCATCACACGCAATAACAGCCATGCCAAATACAAGAATAAAAACCAACATTCCTATAACAAAAAGTAAATTTTTCATTTTTTCCTCCAAAAATAAAATATTTTTATAATTTAAATATTTCTGTGAACATCAACCGATTTATCGGACAGTAAATTATACGGCGATGTCCAATTTTATTTCTTGATAATTTTTAATAATTATCAAGATTATGGTAAATTATTAAATGAAAATCGTACAATGCATAAATTATATTATCATGTATAAATTTATTTAAAGATTAAGAGAGGTTTTTGTAGATGTAATTAAATTCTAATCCATTGTCCCATCCTTGTTTATTTTAAGGAGATAAATATCCTCCGTACCTTTTTTGGCCTGACTGGCTATTACTGGTGAAAGAGTTCCACCTGCAATAATGAAACCGTCTGTTTGTTCAATAACCGCAAGCCCCCATTCATTGCCTGTACCGCCAAAAAATTTTTCCCAAAGCATAACCGCATTTGTGTCTGTTTTTACTACCCAAACATCTTGTCCTCCATTTGGTCCTTGTTTTTCACCTACAAGTATATATCCCGAACCATCATTAATAGCTAAACCACCCCAAAAAGCCGCCGTATTTCCGTTAATAATTTTCGGCCAGCCTGATGGTTTAGCGGCAGCGGCAGTTGTCGCGCTTACAGGAAATTTAACTATTAAACCACCGTCATCGCTGTCGCCAAGTAATATTATGTTTGAAGAATTATCTAAAAAATGGTTAAAAAATCTTGAAAACTTATTGGTTATTTCATAGGTATTAGTCCACCTTACATTCCATGAAGTTTCATTGTCTGCGCTAACATTCACTGCTGATGCAAAGGCAACCGTTTTCCCTGTCGTCGTTTCAGCATAGCCATAAAGTAAAACATCACCATTTAAAAGTAAAGTCATTCCCTCTACTACATAAGTATTTGCCTTAATTCCCGTAGAATTAATTGAAAAAGGAATACCTTTATTATAGCTTCCGTCATTATAGTGACGGTTTATAAAAACCCCATAAGTGTATTGCGTAGCGTTAGTTGTAGCGGCATAACGTGCGTTTCCGGCAACATAATACCAGCCATCTCTAATAATACCAGCTGGATACATTTTGAGAATAAACCCATTAAAAGTTAAAGAAGTCTTTATTCTATTAGGCGATATAGATGGATTAGTCGTTTTTGTTATATAATAATCACATTCATTATTATCCAAATACACAGAGTAATAATCATTATATCCCGCTCCAATTCCAGTTGGTCCAATTGTCCCATCATACGAGGAAAATGTAAAAGGAGGGTTTCTTAATAATACTCCATTCTGGTCAAAATTAAATAATGCCGCCGTATTGTTACTTGTATAACCACCCGCATAGATACCGCCCTCTCCGTTACTTATAGCGCGGAATATCCCGTATCTTTTGCCTGTTTCTCCGTAAAGTTTTTCCCATGTCTTTACGATTTTTATATTAACCGTATATGTTGCCGTAGTAGTTCCGTCTTCAGCGGTTACCAAAATAGTTACCGTACTGGTTGAGGCAAGAGTTATATTCTGTGATTGAACTCCCGAAGCCTGACTAACATCGTTTACATAAATAGCGTTAACATTAGAATCCATACTTGTCGGCTGGACATTTACTATAATTGTTCCGGCACCAATTTTTAAATCATAAGAAAAGGTATTTGCGTTAAACTGTGGATCAAGAACACCGGATGTAAACTGTAATCCGCTCAGACGGGCTTCGTTTCTCGCTTCCCGCGCGAAAGTACGCAGAAGAATAATAACCGGATTACGGGAACTGTCATTTGTCGGAATAGTCAGAATGGCATTATTTTCACTTGGTTCTGTAGGTATACATTCAATAACAAACGATGTCTGGCTTCCAACCGAAATAGTACCGGAGGGGTTTGTCCTTTTTGTAAATGCCGATTCATTTGTTCCTGTTATTGAAATATTCTCCGTATCAATGGTCAACGGCTCAGATCCGGTGTTTTTTATTAATATATCAATTTTTTAATATTTTGTCAATATTTATTAAGAAATAAATAAATTTATTGTCGTTTTTCTATATATTTAGTATCCTAAATTTAGAGATGACAATACTTGACCGAATTCGGCTTGTCCGCAAGACTCTTGAGCTAAATCAGATGGAATTTGCTCGTAAAATCGGTCTGACGCAAACCGCGTTATCTATGATAGAACTGGAAAAAGTTGCCCTCACCGATAAGAACATAAAACTAATATGCGCCACTTTTGCCATTGACGAGGCTTGGCTGCGAACCGGAAAAGGCGAAATGTTCGGCGCACAATCGCCTTATGAAAAAGAGCTTTTGGAAACTTTTAATAAATTAACAGAAGATACTCAAGAATTTATCCTTGAGATGGCGCGGAATCTTCTTAAAAGGCAGAAGAAATAATAATTTTTTGCCCTATATAAGAAAATATTACCCACTAATAATATTATTATGTGATAATATATAATATCCTTATTCAAATGACCGTCTATTTGAGGAGTTTACATGAAAAACACATTAAAATTTTTTGGAATCGTTACAATGGCAGTTTTTATTTCATTTGCGATAACAGTTTGCGAAAGGTCTCCTGACGAAAATAACCCATCCAACAATAATACTCCTGATACTCCGACTACTCCTGGTAATCCAACTAATCCTGACACTCCAACTAACCCTGATATTCCAACTACTCCATTAAACCCTAACGCGTCCGGCGTAAAAACATATACCGGTAACGGAAAAGCCGCCCTTCCAGGTTCTTCATATCACTATGAAATGTGGACTGCAAGCGGGAACGGCAATAAACTTATTTGGTACGGGCCAAATCAAGGGGGAGGCGCGGCTTTTAAGGCGGAATGGAACAACGCAAATGATTATTTGGGACGCATAGGTTATTTCTGGGGCAATGGCGGATTGTTCACCCAATACAAAAATATGTACGCGGATTTTAACTATACAAGGTCTGGCAGAAACACCGCCGGGGATTATTCCTATATAGGAATTTACGGCTGGGCAAGAAACCCAGGCGCCTCAGATGCGAATGAGAAATTGATAGAGTACTACATCGTAGAAGACTGGTTTGGCAATCAATGGCAATCCGACGCTTTTCCGGTTGGTACAAACACGACGCAAGGAAGCGTAACGGGCAGTTATACTATGGATGGCGCAGCTTACAGCGTTATTAAAAACGTAAGAACCAATGCGCCTTCAATAGACGGAACCAAAACATTCACACAATACTTTAGCATACGCCAGACGCTCCGCAAGAGCGGAACAATTTCCATTACCGAACATTTCAGGAAATGGGATGAAATAGGGATGAAACTCGGCAATATGTATGAAGCAAAGTTTCTTGTCGAGGCGGGCGGCGGGACGGGGTGGCTGGATTTTACCTACCTTAAATTATCGCAAGAGGATAATCCCAGATAGAGTTTTCCGATAACCTGAAAGATTTCATAATTAAAATTAACTACCAAGTATTGAAATTTTTTCGTCAGTCAATTAATATAACAACATAAGGAAGAAAAAATGTCGATTCATATTGCGGCAAAAGAAGGCGATATTGCCGAATCAATTTTACTGCCCGGCGATCCATTAAGGGCAAAATTTGTAGCGGAGAATTTTCTTGAAAAACCGGTACAATACACGAGCGTTAGAAATATTCTGGGGTATACCGGAACCTACAAGGGAAAAAGAGTTTCCGTTCAGGGAACCGGTATGGGAATCCCTTCCATTTCTATCTATGTAAATGAGTTATTCAATGATTACGGGGTAAAAAGGGCAATCCGTATCGGAACGGCAGGTTCAATTAATAAAGACGTAAAAATACGCGACATTGTGCTTGCAATGTCAGCCTGTACCGATTCAGGCGCAAACCATATCCGTTTTGGCGGCAGAAGTTACGCTCCCACTGCGACATTTTCACTGCTAAAAACGGCATGGGATATTGCCGCTTCCAAAGGATGGCAGCCAAAAGCAGGACCTGTGGTATCGGCGGATATGTTCTATACAGAAGACAGGGATGAATGGAAACTCTGGGCTAAATACGGCTGCCTTGCCCTTGAAATGGAAAGTGCGGAACTCTACACTTTGGCCGCCAAATTCAACCGTGAAGCCCTATGTATACTGACCATCTCCGACAGTCTGATCACGGGGGAAGTTACTTCTGCCGAGGAGCGGCAAACAACCTTTACCCGCATGATGGAAGTCGCGCTTGAGACGGCCATTAGCTCTTAGTTGACCTTTGTTAAAAAACAAGGTAGAGTATTCACATAAGCCCGGATGGTGGAATTGGTAGACACGCTAGTTTCAGGTACTAGTGCCGTCAAAGGTGTGGAAGTTCGAGTCTTCTTCCGGGCAAATTATTACTAAAAGAGTTCTCACAAAGAGCACGAAGAGACAAAGAGCACAAAGGAAGAAATGAAGAAAATAATTTTAATACTGATAACGCTTACCTCGCTTCTTATCGGAGTCAGCGGTTGCAGGCAAAAGAATGCCGTTACGCACAATGCGGACGGTAAGCTTAATGTGACGACGACTAATTTTCCACCGTTTGATTTTGTGCGGAATATAGCCGGTGACAAGGTAAACCTGTTCATGCTGTTGCCGCCGGGGGCGGAAAGTCATTCTTATGAACCTTCGCCCAAGGATATAATCACCATTCAGAACAGCGGTGTTTTTATCTATGTGGGCGGCGAGGGGGACGCATGGGTAGACAGGATTCTTGAATCCATGAATACGTCCAAAATGATTATCGTTCGTATGATGGACGCGGTTAACGTGGTGGAGGAAGAAATTGTTGAAGGCATGTCAGTGGGGGCGGAAGAAGATGAGGAAACAGCCTATGACGAGCATGTTTGGACTTCTCCACTCAACGCAATATTGATTGTTGGGGCGATAACTGAAGCGTTGTGCAAAGCCGATTCCGCCAATACGGATTTTTACAGGCAGAACGCCGCCGCTTACAGTAAAGAATTAATACAGCTTGACTTATTGTTCACTTTCGAAGTAACCAGAGCAAAAAGAAACACGATTGTTTTTGCCGACCGCTTCCCATTCCGCTATTTTGCCGACGCTTACGGGTTAACTTATTTTGCCGCATTTCCCGGATGTTCCACGGATACGGAGCCGAGCGCGGGTACGGTCGCCTTCCTGATAAATAAAATCAGGGCTGAAAAAATCCCGGTGGTGTTTCATATCGAGCTTTCCAATGAGAGGATGGCGGATGCAATCAGCGGCGAAACAGGCGCAAAAAAACTTCTGTTTCACGCCTGCCATAATATTTCCAAAAAAGATTTTGAGGCGGGGCTTGGGTATCTTGACCTAATGCGCGGTAATGTCGAAAATCTAAGAGAGGCTCTGCGCTAAATGCTAATAGACTGTCAAAACCTTTCTTTCGGGTATGACGGACACATTACAGTCTGCGGTCTGAACTTTTGCGTTCAGACTGGGGACTTTCTCCTTATTGCCGGGGAGAACGGCTCCGGTAAATCTACGCTTGTAAAAGGACTGATGAGACTGATTCCTCCAATGGAGGGGAAGCTCATTTTTAGCCCTGATTTTAAACAGTCTCAAACAGGTTTCCTTTCACAACAGACAGCCGCAAAACAGGATTTTCCTGCGGGTGTTATGGAAATTGTGTTGTCGGGAAACTTGGGGAAAAAAGGTTTTTGGCCGCTTTATACCCACTCGGAAAAATGTGCTGCGGAAGAAAAACTTCGTCTGCTTGAAATTGAAGATTTAAAAAATAGATGTTTTAGGGAACTTTCCGGCGGACAGCAAAGGCGCGTTTTACTTGCGCGTTCCTTGTGCGCGGCGGAAAAACTTCTCGTGTTAGACGAACCTTTCGCCGGTCTTGATCCGCTTATTAGTACGCAGTTGTACCGTCTGCTTGAAAAAATTAACCGCGAAACAGGCATGACAATAATCATGGTTTCCCATGAAATTGAAGCCGCCAACTGCGTAAAAAATGTTTTACACTTGCAGAAAGAGCAGCTTTTTTTCGGCAGTATGGAAGATTATAAAAAGAGCGAGACAGGCAGGAAATTTTTAGGAGAAGTTTGATGTTAAAAGTTTTATTGGAGATGTTCAGTTATGCGTTTCTTGTCAGGGCTTTTATTGTCGGCGCTCTTGTCTCAATTTGCGCCGCCCTTCTTGGCGTAAGCCTTGTTTTAAAACGTTACTCGATGATAGGAGACGGGCTTTCTCATGTCGGCTTTGGTTCCCTCGCCATCGCTACCGCGCTTCATGCCGCGCCGTTAAGCGTCGCAATTCCGATAGTGGTAGCCGCGGCTTTTCTCCTTCTGCGCATGAGCGAAAACAGCAAAATCAAAGGAGACGCCGCAATTGCCCTAATTTCCACCGGCTCTCTTGCCATAGGAGTCGTGATAATTTCTCAGACGACGGGCATGAACACCGATGTGTGCAATTATCTTTTTGGCAGTATCCTTGCAATGGCAAAAGCGGACGTTTATTTAAGCATTGCGCTTTCGGTTGTAGTGCTGGTTCTTTTTATTCTTTTTTATAATAAAATATTTATCATAACTTTTGATGAAACATTCGCCAAAGCCTCCGGAATAAAAACAGGACTTTACAACATGCTCATCGCATTTTTAACCGCCCTTACAATCGTGCTTGGAATGCGTATGATGGGGGCGATGCTTATTTCAAGTTTAATAATTTTTCCGGCTTTAAGCTCCATGCGTATTTTTAAAAAGTTCAAAAGCGTTACCATTTGCGCCGCGATTATTTCCATTATGTGCTTTTTTACAGGCGTGTTTATTTCGTATCTATACGCCACTCCAACCGGGGCAAGCGTTGTAACAATAAACATAATCGTTTTTATACTGTTCTATCTTGCCGAGAATCTGCGTAATTCAAGAACAATAAACAGATTAAGGGGAGAAAATCATGGGTAAAAAATATTTTATTATCGCCGCGCTTATAACGGTTGTAACCGCCTTGTTTTTTGGTAACTGTTCAGGAACAAAAAAGACTGAAGTATCAAATGATAACATAGTCGAAATAAAAGAAAAAATGTTTATTACGCAGGTAAACGACGTCTATCTGAACCCCAAAGATTATCTTGGAAAAACAATTAAACTTGAAGGCGTTTTCAAGAATGAAAAATCTTATGATGGCGGCCAATACTGTTTTGTTATCCGCTACGGTCCCGGCTGCTGCGGCAATGACGGTATTGTTGGGTTTGAAATAAAATGGGATGAAAGCATCGCGAAACCGTACCCCAAAACCGACTCATGGGTTGAATCAACAGGCGTATTAAAACAATATGAAGCTGACGGATACGCCGACTATTTGTATCTTGATTTGATTTCGCTTAATGTGTTAAACAAGCGCGGCGCGGAAACTGTAGTGCAGTAATATTACCTTACTTTATTCTAAATATTTTTTCTATCCTGCGTAACAGATCGTCATTATCATAAGGTTTTTTAATGTAATCAACCGCTCCTATTTCCTGCGCGTGTTTTATGTCCTTCGGATCATTTGATGACGTGAAAAACGCTATCGGGATATTATGCAGGCCGCTAATCGCTTTTATTCTGGTATAGGTATTCCACCCGTCCATATCCGGCATTATTAAATCCAATAATATAAATTGTGGAACAAGACCCTGGTAAAATAAGACAAGCGCTTCTTTACCGGATTTGGCGGTAGAAATGTCATACTTATTCCGTAATAACGCTTCCACCATTTCAAGATGAATACCGTCATCATCTACTATTAAGATTTTTTGCTTCTCGTCTCCAACGGTGTCATAAAATTTTTCCGTTTCCTGTTTTAACGCGTCGAAGTTCCGGTTGTTTTCCAGACTCATGTCGTTTACATGGCTGACTGAAATATTTATCTGATTAACGCCATTTAATATCTCATTCATGCCTTCAACCGCTTCCTGACTCGTCTTTATAAATTCGTCCGTTTCTTTAACCAAAGTCTTGCCTGATTCCGCCATGTCATCAGACCCTTTTTTAACCGAACTGGTTATGTCACGGAGGCGGCTTATTGATTTCAATATTTGCTTTCCGCCTGTTTCCTGTTCCTGCATGGCGTTTAAAATATTTTGTTCGTGCCGTGAAACCGTTTTTACGCTTGAGTCTATAGCGCCGAAACGGTTTAATACGTCATTAGAAGATTTAGTTATGTTGTCTATGGACGCTTTTATTTTCTTCAACATCGTCGCGGTTGTTTTTGATTGTCTGCTTGACGACTCGGCAAGTTTACGGATTTCATCGGCTACAACCGCAAATCCCCTTCCGGCTTCTCCGGCGTGGGCGGCTTCAATAGCCGCATTCATTGAAAGCAGGTTTGTCTGAGCCGCGATATTGTTCATCACTGAATTTATTTCCAGCAGCCCCTCGGAATCATGGGCTATTTCCTGTATTTCCTGCGCGACCGTCTGGAGTCCTGTTTTCCCGTTCTCTGACGCTTCGGCCAAAACACCGACATTCTTGCTGTTTTCAGCCAGCGTTTGAGTCACAGAATGAATGTTAGCTGTCATTTCTTCAATGGCCGAAGACGACATATTTACGCTTTCAGTCTGTTCTTCTATCATTTTGTTAAGACTGTCAATGTTTGTTTTTATTACACCTACCGCTTTACCGGCTTCTTCCGCGCCGTTTTCCTGCTTGACCATAAGGTTTTCCATATTGTCAAGGTTAGATGAAATCTGCAGCACGGCTGTAGATGTCTTGCCCATATTAGCGGAAAGTTCAAAACTGGTATGATTAAGCCCATTGATTTTGTATTTTATTGTCCCTACAAGGTTTCTGATTTTTTCCAGCGTCATATTGAAAAAGTCTGATAATTCCCCAATTTCATCTTCGGACTTAACTGATACTTTTACGGTTAAATCCCCGTCCTTTACCCTTTCCAGAGCCGAGTGGATTGCCTTTATAGGAGTGCTGATTTTTTTCGCGACAAAAAAGATCAATATAAAAACAACTACCGCAAGCATCGCTATACATAAAATAATCAGGCGCATGACCAATGTATTTATATCATCAAAAATTACAGATGACGGTATTGTTGAGACAAGAATCCATCCGGTATGGGGTATGGCTGAAGAATATATAAAAATATTTTTATCGATTTTAAAGAAGTCTGCGGAACTTAATACGGATGCGCGGTATTTATCAAGATTCAATTCTTTAAAGAAATCTTTTTCCATAACCGCATTGATGTCTTCATGGGTAATAAAAAGTCCGTCGGCGTTAATAATATACATTTCCTGCCCGGGAAAACCGCGCATCGCGTTAATTATCTCTTTCATAACATTTACCGCAACATCGTCCGCCGCTACTCCGATATCTGTTCCCTCGCCGTCAAAGACCGTCATTGAAAGGGTAATGATAACATCGCCGGTTTCAGAATCAACATAAGGTTCGGAAAAAGCAATTTTTCCCCGCGCTTTCTTTGCGTCGGTAAACCATGAGCGTTGGGTATTATCCCAATCGTCATCGGGAATCCAACCTCCGGCAAACGCGCCAAAACCGCCCGGCTTATTCCACATAATATTATTGGTAAAATACAGATCAAGACTGTTGGGCACTATTTCTTTAATGTCGCGCAGAAAACCTGCGACAGATTCCGTGGAAACAGTCGTTTGTTTAAAAAGATGCGTAATGCCGGAAGAGAATTGTTTTAGGGCTTCTTCATGTTCCTTTATAAAAGACAACACCATATCCTGCGAACGGGCGACGCTTGTCTTTGTATTTAATTCCGTTAAATTGGTAACAATATGACGGAGGTTATAAAAAAAGATTATGGATAAAGATGCCGTTATAGATATAATTATAAGTAAAGTGACGGTTGTAAATAATCTTGCGAATGATGTCTTTTTTGATTTATTCATATTACAATTATATAAATATCAAATATAAGAAAGAAAAAATTAACAGTATTGATCATTTTCAGAATTTATCGGGGAAATATTCATTCTTTTTCAGGCTAAAATGAACAAATTTGATCATTTTCTTCGAGTAATTTCATTATATGCTCATAATAGCAGGTTATTTAAAAAGGTGTTATATACTTTTGCAATATCCAAAATATTACCTCATTAATTTTGCCACTCTTTCAAGCAGTTCGGACTTTTTGATTGGTTTGTGTATATAATCAACCGCCCCCATCTCCTGCGCTTTAAGCTTGTCTTCCGGCGCGTCCGATACCGTGTATATCGCTATAGGGATGCTGTGTAATTTGCTGATATCATTTATTCTGGTAAAAGTATTCCATCCATCCATTTCAGGCATTCTCAAATCCAATAACACCAAATTGGGAACATAGCCCTTGAAGAATAAATTCAAAGCCTCCTTGCCAGAATCGACTGTGGTAACGTCATAATCATTTTCCAGTATACTTTTTGTAAAGATAAGAACGGTCTGTTCATCATCAACCACAATGATTTTTTTCTTCTCGTTGCCTGTCTCTACTTTGAATTTTGTCGATTCTTTTTTAAGATCTTCGAAATTCCGGCTGTTTTCGGAGCTCATTTCATCTACAATGGTTACCGCGGATTTTATTTCCTTCATCGCGCCGTTCACTATGTCGTTCATGCCGCTCACCGACTCATTGCTGATTTTTATAAAATCACTGGTCTGACGGTTCAGATGATCGCCTGATTCAAGCATTTCACCCGCGCCTTCTTTTACCGTTACGCTGATTTCTTTCAGCCGGTTCATTGATTCCAGTATTTGCTTCCCGCCTGTTTCCTGTTCTTCCATCGCGTTAAGGATATTCCTTTCCTGCGTTGATACCGTTTTTACCCCGTTGTCAATAACCGAGAAACGTGAAAGAACATCATTGGAAGACGCGGTTATTCCGTCTATGGACGATTTTATCTTTTTTAACATATCCGTAGTTGACTTTGACTGGGCGCTTGACGATTCGGCAAGTTTTCGGATTTCACCTGCGACAACGGCAAAACCTTTCCCCACTTCTCCGGCGTGCGCCGCCTCAATAGCGGCGTTCATCGAAAGCAGGTTGGTCTGGGCGGCTATGTTTTCCATTACCGAGTTTATTTCCAAAAGTCCTTCGGATTGCCGCGCTATTTCCTGTATTTTATCCGCCACCGTTTGAACTCCGGCTTTTCCGTTCTCGGACGCTTCTGTCAATTCTTTAACTCTCTTGCTGTTTTCCATAAGGGTTTTGTTTACAGAATGAATGTTAGCGGTCATTTCCTCAACTGCGGAAGACGAAGTATTGATACTGTCAGCCTGTTCATCTATCAGCCTGTTCATGTTGTCAATGTTGCCTTTTATCTTTTTAACCGCTTTATCCGCTTCGGCGGCGCTTTCTTCCTGTTTGCCCATCTTGCTTTTCATGCCGTCAAAATTTGCTGAAATCTGGTCTACTGATTGGGAAGTTTTTGCCATATTTGATGATAGTTCATGTCCGGTATTGGTCAGCGCGTCGATCTTATGTTTCATGGTCCCGATAAGTTCCCTCATTTTTGTTACCATAAAATTAAAGTCATCGGCAAGATCGCCTATTTCGTCATTTGTATTAACATCTACATGATACGTCAAATCGCCTTTGGCGACAATTTTAATAACACGGGCTACTTTAATGATTGGGTTTACAATAATAAACTTACTGCCCAATGAAGTCAACAGAATTGAAATTAATATAAGGCCTGCCGCAATTAAAAGGATTCTTTTTATCGCCATATTGCTGTTCTGTGAAATGGTTTTTTCTATAGACGACATTTCCGTGCCGATAAATAAAATGCCTATGACATCTTTGGTATTGGGTTGAAATAACGGATAATATGCGGCGAGGTAATTTTTACCCAGAATAACCGCGTTTCCGATATATTCATTTCCCGCCCGAACGCTCGGATATGCTTTGCTGCCAGATCCCAGAAAGGTATCTACCGCGCGTTTCCCCGAAGCGTCTTTAATGCTGGTGGTTATTCTGCGGTAATCACTTTGATCGCTGATAAAAATGGTCGCCAAAATATTCATTGTTGCGGACGCCTTGTCAACAATTTCATAATTATATGCTATCGAATTACCCTGTTGATCTATTAAATCGCCGTCCTGGAGGCGCAAGGTGCCGTGTTCATCTTTTATCATTAATTTAAAAGACTCTATGTCGCCTTTGATTTTTTCTTCCGCCATTAGAATGGCAGTTTGCAGGCTGACGCTTTCCATGGTAATAATGCTGGTTACTGACAGCACAATGACTGTCAAAAGCACAATAATGGTAGTTATACTCGATATTTTTATGAGTATGCCGATTCTCTTTCTTTTTTTCCCGTTGTTTTCAGTGTTCATTTTTCTCCTTCCTTTGCTATTCTAAAATAATTAGAATGAAACAAGACAAATTGTAAAAATATGTAAAAAACAAGCTGATTTTCGTTTTAAAAGGCGAAATTTCGACTCATTGTAATAATCTTATCATATACCTGATTACTTATCAAGGGGAAATAATGTTTTTTTAAAGAAAATTAGGGGGTAAGGTAGCTGCCTTTCGGTTATTAGTAAACACTCCATCACTCAAATAATTTTTTATCCGTATGCGGCAAAAAAAGCGCCCCCGTATATCTATCCATATAATTAGCTTCGCTGCTTAAATCCATGTATGTTATCTTGTTGGCAAGCTCATACATTTTTTTTCTTCTTTCTTCGCTAACCAGAGTAAGGTACGCGCCTAAAACCGATGTGTTGCCAAGGAAAGCAAACTTTTCATTTGGAAGACGCGGCAGTAAGCCAATGGTTCTTGCGTCTTCAAGATCGAGGAATCTTCCAAAACCGCCGGCTACACAAAACTTTTCCACATTGTTAAACGACATTCCGGCGTTGTCAAGCATTGTCTGGCAGGCGGAAAAAATTGCGCCCTTTGCGCGGATAAAGTTGTTAATGTCGCTTTCATTGAGCGATATTCCGTCGCAAAGAAAATACTCGCCTTTTTTTTGCGAAAACTTTCCGGCACAGTCAATAATTCCCTTCCTGAAAAGTTCCGCAATAGCGGAAATTACCCCCGATCCGCAAATACCGATTGGATCCGCGCCGCCGATTGTGAAGATTTGCGGTTTGCCGTTTTCATCAATCACTACCTTTTCTATTGCGCCTGAACATGCGCGTACTCCGTGTTTAATTCCTCCGCCCTCGAAAGCGGGGCCTGCGGAACAGGCGCAGGCGAAAATAAAATCGTTGTTTCCAAGAACAATTTCCCCGTTAGTGCCAATGTCTATGAATAAAATAAGTCCGCCTGAATATTTTTGCGGCGCGGCAAGAGCGGTACAAAGTATTCCCGCCGTT
>Ga0268262_10002530_pt1 | contig 20993 bp, 25 predicted proteins | sample TergutNc150P3_FD_190354 | JGI IMG/M metagenome (GOLD analysis project Ga0268262, IMG submission 190354) | Nasutitermes corniger P3 segment gut microbial community from laboratory colony in Florida, USA - Nc150 P3 (SPAdes) (version 2) | ecosystem: Host-associated > Arthropoda: Insects >... | reverse complement strand
TTATCAAAGTAATCAACATCTGGCTTGCCGAACACGAGCCGGAATTAAAAGGGAAAATGGAACCGCATTGGGATCGTATTTATACGGCTCTCAAAGAATACACAACTTCGAAGGGAATATTTTAAGTGAGAGAAATACGGACTGCGAAACAATTAGAATCCGCATGGAACGAACTGCGGGAAGAAATTCTCTCGCGTCCGCTGTTCCTTGACAACTCTCCCAAAGCGAAATCCGAACGGAAAAAAAAGTGCGAGAAAAACATTGAGGAATTTGCCAGAACGTATTTTCCCGAATATGTAAAAAAAGAATCCGCGAAGTTCCACAAGGATTGGGAAAAAATTAGGCTTATCGAAGCAGAGCCTGTTTTATTACAAGCGTTCAGAGGCAGTGGCAAGTCCACATTCTTTACGTTACTCGATCCTATTCACGAGATCGCTTACGGCAATCGCAACTTTATGATTTTCTCCTCTTACAACGAGGATAAAAGCGCGGTATTTACCGGACGCATCCTTTTGGAATTGATGTATAATCAACGGCTCCACAATGACTTTGGAGATTTCTTTTTACCGAACCAACATCCCGGTATAAAAAATTTCACTGTCCATCTTCCTGATTCCGGCGGCAAGAAGATTGGAGTTCGCTCCGTATCAATCGGACAAGACCCGCGCGGTTTTGTTCACGGCCCGAACCGACCGGATTATGTGAGGTGTGATGATATTCAAAACCGCAAGCGAGCCAAAAGCCGTAAATTTGTCAGAGAGACTATTGAATGGATCACCCAAGATTTAATTCCGGCTCTCGCCGAAAATTATTCTGCGATTATTGCCGCCACTCCTCTCAATACGCAGTGCGTTGCCAGCACACTTGAAAAAGGATCAGACGATATAAGCCCAGTTAAGACGTATAAATTTCCAGCGGAGTCCAAAGGTAAACCGACATGGGAAGATGAATTCCCGAAGGCGCGGCTCGCAAGAATAAAAAAGGCAATCGGCTCAAGATCGTATAACCAAGAATTTCTACTTATTCCCATTGCGCTTGATGAAAGAATTTTTAGTGAGGAACACATAAAAGGCTATGCGGAAGAGGAACTTCTTGGAACAAGATTCACGCATATTATTTCATGGACAGATCCATCCGTTAAAGCGGAGGAGAAACATTGTTATAAAGCGACAATCTGCGCCGGAATTACCAGCGAGGGCTTGATCTATGTTTTGAAGGCTCGTATCAGAAAAGAATCAATTTCCCGAATGGTTGATGGAATGTATTTGATTTATGAGGCTTTCAATCCTTCATGGATGTTCTTTGAGGATAATGGCGGTCAGGCTTTATTGTCAAATATATTTGATGCCGCCGCTGAACGCGAAGGATATTATATTCCGTACAAAGCGGAAACCAACAGCATCAACAAAATCACAAGAATTGAAGGAACGCTATCCGCGCCGATTGAAAACGGCGTTATTCGATTTTTGAAAAAAGATAAAGATCAAAAAGAACTCATTGATCAACTCTTACAATTTCCCGATGGCGAATATGTAGACGGCCCGGACGCGCTGGAAGGCGTTGTGCGGAAACTGCTGGAGTATGCAAAAAAACGCCGCGCTGGAAAACCGAAATCAACTCACTCAAGAGAAGCGGCGCGAATAATGGAGGGGTATTGATATGCATGGTAAAAAGTATTCTTCAGTACCGGAGACCATAAAACATATTCTTCAAGTTGGAGAGTTTATCAACAAAATTGCGATGCTCTTAATAAGCAGAATATACGAACATGACAAATCGAAGCTGGAGGAGCCGGAGTTACGTTATTTTGACGAGCATTCGCAAAGGCTTGCTGGTTTAACTTATGGAAGCGATGAATATAAAAAATCCTTAAAAGAACTTGAAACCGCTTTAAAACATCATTATGCGGTCAATCGGCATCACCCGGAGCATTTTGAAAACGGCATCAGGGGAATGACCCTGATTGATATTGTTGAAATGTTTTGCGATTGGTATGCGTCAACAAAGCGGCATGATAACGGCGACATTATGAGGTCAATCGAAATAGGTCAAAAGAGGTTTGATTATTCTGACGATCTGAAAGCTATTTTTGAAAATACTTATAACGAAATTTTTGCGGAGAAAACAAATGGCTGAACAATGGTCACCTGATTCCAAAATAGGAGATGAAAAAAAGACCGTCTCCGACACTCCCGATGTAAATATTTCCGGCGGCGAGCATTTTGCCACAAGAAGCCGCGCAAATGATTTTGTGCGGCTGATGCGGAACCTTCCCGATCCCGATCCTATTTTGAAAAAAATGGGAAGGGGAATTACAGCCTTGCAGGAACTTTTATCCGACAGCCATCTTGAAAGCGTCTGGAGTATCCGATGCGCGGCAACGTCCGGCGCGGAGTGGTTTATGGCTCCCGGTGATGACAGTTCCAGCGCACAAGAATTTGCGGACGCATTCGCTGACGAACTGAAAGGCATGGACATTCCCCGCATCATCGAAGAGATGATGGACGCTGTCGCGTTCGGTTATTCGCCGCTTGAGGTGCTTTGGGCTTTAAAAGAAAACCGCTGGGGGATATCTAACATCGTTGGAAAGCCTCCGCAATGGTTTGAGTTTAATCAGGACAATAAACTGGTACTCAAAACCGGAGCCTTCGCAACAGAGGAACTGCCGGAGAACCGCTTCCTACTTGTCCAGCATCGACCGAGTTACGCGAACCCTTACGGCGTGAAAGCTTTTTCAAAATGCTTCTGGCCTGTAACTTTCAAGAAAAACGGTTTCCGCTGGTGGACTGTTTTTGTCGAGAAATACGGCGGCTCGTTCATGTACGGAAAATATCCTCCTAACGCCGGAGAGACTTTCAAGAAAGAACTTCTTGAGGCTTTGGAAGGAATGGTTGCTGACGCTGTTGCCATCGCGCCGGAAGGCTCGGAAATAACAATCAGTTCTGCCGCAGATAAAAAAGGCTCTTCGGACGTTCATTACTCTTACATCAAAGCGGCGAATCAGGAAATTTCCAAAGCGATACTCGGACAAACTCTCACGACCGAAGTTGGCGATGTCGGAAGCTTCGCCGCCGCCAAAGCGCACGATCTTGTAAGAGGCGATCTCGCCTTCGCAGACCGCCGCCGGATCAGCGCGGCTTTTAACCGATTGGCGGCTGTCTATACTTTTTATAATTTCGGCGCGGAAGCCCCTTCGCCTCTCTTCCAGTTTGTCAAAGATGAAGATCTCCAAACTCCCCGCGCGGAGCGTGACACGAAATTGCACACCCTCGGTTGGAGGCCGAAAAAAGAATATTTCATTAAGGAGTACGGTATGCAAGAAGAGGATTTTGATCTTGCAGAGAAGCCGTCCGGCGGCGATTCGTTTCCCGGCTTTAATCAAATAATCCCTGATCGGAAACATCCCGCGAATTGTTCTTGCGGTTGCGGGAACATAAAGAAAATAAAAAAGCGTTCTTTTTTCCGCAAGCTCTTCGCGTCCAAAGAAGAAAAGGAACTGGAGAAAGATGCCGATCTTTCGGATCGCTTCGAGACTGCGATGTTGAAAGCCGCGCAAGCGGAAACCAACGCGACAGTTGATTCGTTCATTGACGCTTTGGGGCAGGCTCATAATTTTGATGAAGCATTTGACGCTGTTGTAAATGCCAACCCTTCGCCAGCGAAGTGCGCGGCTCTTATTGACGAGGTTCGGTATGCCGCCAGTCAGATAGGCGCAAAAACCGGAGATAAGGGAGGACGGCGTGATGGCTGACCGCATTCCTGATCCTGTTGAAGCAAAGAAATATCTCTCGCGGAAATCTATTGTGGAAACGGAAAACTGGGATGATCTCAAACATGGCGAACACGCCCATGCGTTCACTGTCGCTCATTCGCGTAACGCCGCTGTCTTAAATGACATTTTCGGATTGTTGAATAAGGCGATGAACGATGGCGAAAGTTTCAACACGTTCAAAAAAGAGATGCGCGGACTCATGGAGGATAAAGGCTGGTACGGTCGGAGCGACAAGGGGCCGAATGATAAAGATTACATCAACTGGCGAATCGGTCTTATATTTCACGTCAACATGAGAACCGCTTACGAAGCAGGGCGATATCGCCAGCAAGTGCGCGGCGCGGCTCTGCGTCCGATTTGGGAATATGTTTCCAAACTCGTTGGCAAAAACCGCAGAGAGGATCACATCGCCTTACACGGCAAAGCGTTCCGTTTTGACGATCCGTTCTGGAACGAAAACAGACCGCCGAACGGCTGGGGCTGTGAATGTTCGGTGATCACATTGAGCGAGGCAGGCGCGGAGCGCGAAGGCGTGGAAATATTAAAATCCGATGCGGACGGAAATCCCCCCGCTATGGTTGACCGGAACGGCAATGCCGTTGACTGGAATAATTTCGCGCCGCCGGAGTGGAAATATAATCCGGGCCGTGAAGCGTTAGCTCCAAATTTTGCAAACTATGAGAATCTCCATAATTACACGATGAGCGATGGACGGACTGCGTATGCCCATGTCGCGGAACGGTATCGTCAGGATATGGACAACACACGCCTCACTTCCGGCGAGTTTGACACTTTGATTTCCCGAATTAACAAAAAAGATTTTACTCCGATGAATATCAATTATCAGGTTGGAAATTTAGAACGCAAACGGCATGAAGCCCTGATGAAAGCCGGAATTATAGATTCAAAAATTATGGCAACAGACGGAGCCTTATATCATGGGACTGCAACCAAAGATCGAAGGACAACCGATCAGGCAGTGCCGGCGGATCAGCTTAAGGAAATATATCCGACATTGCAAAGCCCTGAAAATATATTTGAGGAGATTAACGGAAAACGTCCGCATCAGGGTCGGATATTTCATTTTATAAAAAACACGCATGACGGCAAGGTATTAAAAGTTCTTCTGGAACAAAGAAATCCAAGCATGGCAATGCGGGTCGTAACATTTGGAAAGGTGGAGGATCACTATGGTGACGCTAAATATAAAAAATTATGGTAGCCACCCGGAAGGGTCACGATCCCTTCTGCCTACCGTTCCGGGCAAGCCGGAACTGTCACGCTTCGAATCCGGATTCTGGGCGGCTTCCATTAATAAATATAGCTCCGCTATGGAGCGAAGTCAAGGAGGAATTTTATGAACAAGCTTACACTGCTGATCCCCATTGTACGTCCGTATTTTGAGGGCTTTATTGAAAGGCTCGATAAGCAGGGACTCCGTTATTCAATTCTTGAAACTCTCCGCACAAAAGAGGTTCAGGAAGCGTATTTCGCGCAAGGGCGAAAGCCCCTTGAAGAGATTAACGAACTGCGGAAAAAAGCGGGACTGTATCTTTTAGGCGCGGAAGAGGGAAAAAAGATCATCACCAAAACATTGGAATCGGTTCACCTAACAGGACGCGCCGCAGACATAGTTCCGGTTATTGACGGAAAAATCCCTTGGGTCTTTTCAAAAGATAACTATGAGCTGTGGCTTGCCTTCGGACGGCTCGGTCAGGAAGCCGGATTGGAATGGGGTGGAAACTGGACGCCTCTCAACACATTCGGTATCGGCTGGGACGCGCCGCATTACCAGTATTTGGGGGCGGCGTGAAGAGCGCACAGGAAGCCACAGGGCGCGTCCAAATCGGAAATTGGTATCAATTTACCATGTCCGGCTGGGCAATCGAATTTGAACGGCTTTTAAAGCCATTTAAAGGGGATGTTTCCGGCAGTGCCGGAGGCGAATTTTCAGGATTTACAGGAGGTACGAAAAATGCCTGAACTTTTTGTATTTAAGGCGGGGAAATACCCGCAAGGAGACTGGCCTGTTGAGCGCGTCCAGCAGATGGTTGACGCTTACGATCCGGTCAACGGAATCGAGGCTCCGGCTGTTATCGGGCATCGCGCTTTCGCTCTTCGGGACTCCGATCAGTTCGCTCACGGCTGGGTGAAAAGCGTTCGGATGGACAAGGACGGAAAGGTCTATGCCACTATCGACAATTTTTCTCTCGAAGCGCGTCACGCGATAGCGGAGGGAAAACTCCGGTACATATCCGTTGAGCTATACGAATTTGACAAGGTCAACAAAGGCGAGCCGCCGTATTTGAGAGCGATTGCTCTCTTGGGGCGCGACACTCCGGCTGTTACGGGAACAAAAATCCCCGCGATGTTCAGTCTCAAAAGTTTTTTATCTGGCGGTGTTGTCAATACCGCTGATGAAGAAAATCACGTCTCGACGTTCACCCGAAAGGTTAACGCTGACGATATAAAAACCCTGTCTTTGGAAGGGCAGGAAGAAACACAGGAGGAATCAGTAATGAAAAATGCTGACGAATTGCAGGCGGAACTTGAAAAAAGCAACGCCCGAATCGCGGAACTCGAAAAGAGTGCCGGAGAGCTTGCCGCTTTCAAAAAAGAAAACGAAGAGCTGAAGAACGCAGGCCGGAAAAAGGAATCCGAAGCGTTTTTCGGGAAACTTCGGGACGAGGGAAAACTGACCCCCGCCGATTTCGACAAAGCGGTCGCGCTGGAAACCCGGTTAGGTGACGAGGAACGGAAAGAATTCCGCGCCTTGTTTTCCTCGCTGGAGAAAAAGGTCGATCTGTCCGGGACGCACACAGCGGACAAGAAAAACGCTCCGGCTCCGGCGGCAGGTTCTGCCGAACTGACCGCGAAGATCAAAGCGTACCAGAAAGAAAAAAAGCTGGCAAACTTTGCGGAAGCCGCAACAGCCTTGTATGCGGAAAAACCCGAACTTTTCAAAGAGGAGGAGTCTCATGATTAACAGAAGACCCTATGTCGCCGAATCGGTGATCCAACCCGGAACCGCCGTTGTGCAGGGAAGCGCGGACAACAAAGTCAAAGCCCCCGGGGAAAACGGCGCGGGAGATTTCATCGGCCTTTATCCCTACGAAGCCAATGAAGCAAAAACAGCGAACGAATCAACAGGAATCGTTCTGCATGGAGTTGCGAAGGCTCTGGCTGGCGGAACGGTTGCCGCCGGAAAGAAAGCGATCCTGAAAGCCGATACTTCAGGCTCTCTTGTGGTTCTGCCGTCAACGGCAGGAAATTACAACACAGTCGGAACTTTCCTTGAAGGCGGTTCCGCTGGCGATTATGTTGACGTGCTGATCGAGCGCGGCTTCGTAAAGATTTAAGGAGGTTTCAAATGGCAAGAAAATACGGTTATATCGATCCGTTGCTTTCCAATCTCGCGGTAGATTATTCGCGGCTGGTCAGAGAAGGGCTTGTCGGCCCGATTATTTTCCCGCGCATCCCGGTTCCCAAGCCGTCCGGCAAGTATGCGAAGTTTGACAAAGACGCCGCATTTAAAGTCCCCGACACAACGATGGCGGGAGAAAGAAGTCAGGCGAATGAATTTCACGTTTCCCAGAAAACGGTAAATTATGCGACAACGCCTCACGGCCTCAAGTCTTTTATCGACAGCGCAGACCTCGAATTCATGGACGGCCCCTTCAAACTTTGGGAAAAACGGAAAGCGGAACTTTTGGTAAGCAAACTGGAACTTTCACAGGAGAGACGCATTGCCCAAAAGGTTCTTAATCTTTCAGGGCGTTCAACCACTCTCTCCGGTGTCGGAACTGCCAAAACAAACAAATGGGCGAACGGCCAAGGCGATCCTTTCCAATCCATCAAAGATGGAATTGCCCAGTTGTTTTTCAGACCCAATGTTCTGCTTTTCAATGAGTCGGTATATGACACTCTTGAATATCACCCGAAACTCCTTGAAAAACTTGGCGAAGCCAACCTGATAAAAAAGGTTAGCGAAGAAACCCTTGCAAAACTTTTCAGGATTGACCGGGTGATCATCGCCAAAGGCCGCGCCGATTTCGGAAAAACAAATTCTACCGGAAGCGTTAATCCTCAAAATATTTGGGGTGATGCGGTTATTCTCGCGCACACCAACGATCAGTGGGATCAGCCCTGCGCCGGAAAAACTTTCAGCCTCCAGTACAAAGAGGCTGACAGCGAAGGCTATGTGGTTCGGACATGGGATGAAGAGGACGGCGGCGTTCTCGGAGGCGAATACGTTCAAGTCGCCCATGAAACCGAAGAAGTTGTGGTGTGCGAAGACCTCATCTACACCATTAAAGACGTTCTCTAATCAGGCCGTTGGCTTGAAACAAATTTTTTTAGGAGGGAGTACATGAAAAAGATTTTTATTGTACTGCTTTTGAGTTTGGCATTGTTCGTTCCGGTGTTCGCCGGAGTGTATAACGCCGAATCGGATTCCCCGCGGGGAAAAACCATTGCGGAGGGTATCATGGCATACTGCACACAGAACGATTTGGAAGCGGCTTACGGCGCGGACAGGATCGCTGGCTGGAGCCGTCTGGATGCCAACACGGTAGATCGCGCTATACGAAACGCCAGCGCGGAAATTGACGGTTATTTAATTTCCGGCGGTTATCCGGTTCCGATATCGGGTCCACCTGAAAACTTGAAAAAGTATTGTGTTGATATCGCGGTTGCGAACCTTGTAATAAGCGCGGGTGTTCTTGAAAACGATCCCGGCGGTAAAGCGGTTATTGACGAAGCGAAAAACGCCAGACAATTTTTAACGAAGGTCGCGGAGGGTAAATTTAAAATACCCGGTTATGCGAATGATGATGAAGTCTCACAACCGCCCGGCGGGGTAAAGGTTTCCACCATGCCTCGAATGGATTTAAGAGGGTTCTAAATGGCTGGTGCTGGTATAGTTCACGCAGAATACGATAACGCCGAATTTCAGGCGATCATTGACGCGCTCTCCAAAGCGGCAATGCCCGATCTCAAAGCGATTGCGGACTTTGCCGGAGGGGAACTGGACTATATCAGCAAGAAAGCATTTGAACACGAAAAAGACCCTGTTGACGAAAAGAAGTGGCAACCGCTAAAAGAGCCGCGCCCTGACGGATCGACAAATCCGATCTTGGATTACGGCGGTCAGCTGAAGCGATCCATGACATGGGAAGCCTTCCCTGACGGCTCGGTGATATTCGGCTCAAACATGATATATGCCCGGATACACCAACTGGGAGGGCAAGCCGGAAGGGGAAACAAAACAACCATTCCGGCGCGGCCTTACATGGGAGTGCCGAAAGATTTCGACCGCCGCATCTTGAGCGATCCGGCGGTACAGAAACTTCTGGGGCTGGAGGCGTGACGTGATACGAGAAGCCAAAACTCTGCTTGAGAATATTATTAAAGAAACTGTACCGGGAATCAATGTGGTCAAATCAGCCGCAGAAGAATCACGCGAAATCATGGCGAGAAAATTCCCTGTGGTATCTTTAATAACCAATCCCGGCTCATTCGATGATTCGGGGGCGCGTATAGTGCGTTATTTTGAAGGCGAGCCGAAGCAGTACCGCGAGCGTTATGTGCGCGGACATCGTAATTTGCCGATCCTGATCCGGTGTTGGGAAGACGGCGAAGATAAAGCTGACGCGCTCACCAGCAGTATCATTCCAGAAATTCCAAGTCAATGGGAATATGACGGCTTCGAATGTCATGTGCAAATAGGCGCGGAGGAACATTCCGATCACACCAGCAGTCTTAACAAGCCTTATGTATCGGTGATCGCGGTGATATTTACCGGAACCGCCGCGCGTAAACCGAAAGAAGTTCCAGTCGTTGAAAGCGTTGAAACTGAATTTAAAGACGATTAATTTCGCCTAATAAAAGCAAGGAGGATGTATGTCCCAACCAAATGAAAATAATTCCCAGACAAACGGTCAGGGTGCTTCGGGTGGAAGCAAGCCGCCCAGTAGCAAAAAGGAACTGCCCACTATTGAGGAACACGCCGTAAGTTTGAAGATCGATGCGCCGATCTTCGCGGCTGTTATGCAAAGCAAGAAATGGGCAAGCGGAAAACGGATGCCGGAAGCGGACTTTCAAACGGCTGTTAAAGAATTTTTAGGCTCGCCAATGGGAGGTAAATAATGTTACCCGGTATACAAAACGATATTCTGGACGGCGCGATGGGAGTCCAGGGCGCACAGGCTGACGGCTGTTTTGCCGCCATCGGTGTCGCCGAAAAACCCAGCAATGAAATTTTAACCTTCAATGATCCCGATCAGGTGGAGAAAAAAATCGGTGACGGCCCGTTGAGAGACTTTCTCGTGAGTTCGCTTTCCATTGCCAAGACAAAAGTTTCTGTGATCGTACTCGAAGGAACAATACCCGGAACCGTGTCAGCTGTAAAACCCGGCGCGGAAAACAAAGGCGTTGGTACAGTTACCGTCTCCGGCAGTCCCAGAAACGAGTACAAAATTACTGTCGCTATTAAAAGTGACGGCGGTCTTAACGAAGCCACATTCAGGCTCACTATTGACGGACAGTCCGGCAAACTGATCACCGTTCCTGAAGGCGAAGCTAAATACGGAATTCCCGGTACTGGACTCACACTGCAATTCAATCCCGGCACAGGATTCAAAGAGGGCGATACCTTCAGTTTTGACACAACCGCGCCGTCCGCGACAAACGGCGAAGTGTTAGCCGCCATTGATAAAATCTTTGAAGCGAAACTGGCGATTGAGTTTATCGCTATTACAGGCGTTTCAGCCGCGCCCATGTGGGCCGCCCTCGCAACCAAAGCAAACAGAGCCGAAGGGATTTACCAGTACTTGTTTTTTGTCGCTCAAGCGCGTTATCTGAATAAAGGCGAAACGCTGGACGCGCTGATCAACGCGCTTTGCGGTGAAGAGCGCGGTACTGTAGGATCGACCCGCTTGCAAGTTTGCGCTTCGTATATCGAGGAGGCAGATGTCAACGGACAGATCGATGTGCGCCCTCTTATCAACACATATTGCGGAACACTCGCTTCGCGGAAAGTACAGGACGGCCCCGATGCCGTGAAGTTCGGCGGGATCGCCGCCGCGACAGCCCTGATGCCGGAAGGAATCAACGATGGACACATCGAAAACCTGAAGAACGCAGGGTATGTGACCGCGCGTAAGTATGTCGGACGGAAGGGGATTTATATCACTTCCGGTCAGATGATGAGCGAAGAGGGTTCCGATTACGACCTTGTGGAACGCCGCAGGGTTATGGACAAGGCTTGCCGCAACCTGTATGTCGCACAGCTTCCGGCTGTGAACGATACGGTCACCATCAGCAAGGACGGATCGCCGGAAGGGATCGAAATGTTTGTGGCAAAGAGTCAGTCTCCGCTTGACATCATGAAAACCAACCGGGAAATCTCCGATGGTTATGTGATCGTCCCGCCCGGGCAGAATATCCTCGCGGACAAAAAACTCCGTACTAAAGTGCGGATTGTCCCTCTCGGAAAGATGAGTTACATCGAAAACGAGATCGCTTACATGAATCCAGCCCTTGGAGGTGCAGAATGATTAACGGTATTATTTACGATTTCGAATCAATCAAATTGCTTTTGCCGTCCGGCTTGAGCCTCACGTTCGAAAAAATATCCTACAAGGATAAAAAAGACGATGAGGTTATCACCGGATCAAACAGCATTCCGATAGGGATCGGGCGCGGGGAATATTCCGGCGAGTGCGAGGTCGAATTTGGCAGGGCAGAATATGAACTGATGAACAAATATTCGGCAACTCACGGCGGCTTTTATAATATGCCTCCCGTTCCGATTATCGTCAGTTACGGACACACAGGTCAGATGCCGATTACCGACACCTTGCAAGTGAAATTTAATGAAAGGGATTTCTCTGCCGCCAAAGGCGACAAGAACCTGAAGATTCCACTCAAGGGAGCGTTAACTGCCCCGCTGATATCGAACGGCGTTCCGGCTTATGTTCCGGGACTCAATTAATTAAGGAGTTTGTATGGAGTTAACCAAAGAGAAAATCAAAGAGCTTAAAGACGCTCACCCCGAAGGAATCTTTGAAGGGGAAATCAACTTCACCGATGCGGATAGCAAGCCGCACAAGGTGGAATTCGTCTACCGCAAACCGACAGTGGCTGACGGCGAGTGTTACGCGAAAGCGACACAGAAGAGCGTCCCTGTGGCAAACCTGAACTTCATTCAGTCGCTCATTATTTATCCCGAACCGGGGCCGATTATTGACCAGCTTCGGGAATATCCGGCGGCATACGCTTATTTTGTACAGGAGGAGGTCAGCCCTTTCTTCGGTGCAAACTTCTCAACCAAGAGCAAGAAGCTGTAGACGGCATCACCCGGATTCGCCTGTTTATCAGGCGATTTCTGGGTGAGGATGTTGGCAATCTTGGCTTTGATGAATTCATGGAGAAGTATGAGCAAGCCCGGATTGTTCGGGAATTTGAAGTTGGCATCGTACATGATGCGATAGTGGGAGCATTAGGCGGTAAAAAATGAATTTCGCTAGTTCGATAACGCTTGCATTTAAAGACGCTTTCTCTTCCGGCTTTAATGACGCTAAAAACAGTCTAGCCGGAATGAAAGGCGCGTTAGATGAAATCAATAAAAACAACTCGATGACTAGCCTCGCCGCTGACATGGCGATGATGACAAGCATGACCGAACCGATGCGTAAAGCCCTCTCTGACGCAATGGATCAGCCTTCACGAATCGCCGGATCGCTGGATTCATCATTCAGAAATATTCAGGCAGGGCTTGGCGCAACCAATGAAGAGATGGGAGTTATGCGCCGGGAACTGCTTGCCATCAGCGGACGTTCGGTTGCCGGGCCGGAAGCTGTCGCTGGAGCTTTCGCCGATGTTGCGACAAGCGTTGCTGATGCGTCAAAGCACATGGCGATTATGAATGCCGCTGTCGCGCTGTCGGAAGCGAATCAGGCTGATCTCGCTCAATCCACCAGCGCGATGATTAACGTCATGAACGCTTGGAACTTGAGCGCGGATCAGGCTTCGTTTGCCGCTGATGTTTTTACGCAGGCGAATTACAAAGGCGTTGGTTCTGTTGAGGATTTTGCGGGAGCGATTAGCAACATCTCCGCGCTTGCCGCCAGTGCTGGTATCGGGCTTGATGAACTTGGCTCATCAATGGCTTATGCGACCACTAAAGGTTTCAGTGCGGGTCAGGCTCAAAAACAATTAAAAGGAATTATTTCAACTCTCGTAAGTCCGAGCGAAACGCTCGCGGGTCTTTATCATGATTTGGGATTTGAATCCGGCAAAGCAATGATCCAGCAATACGGACTTACGGAATCCCTTGCGATCTTGAAAACCGCGCTCGGTGATGACGAGCAAGCGTTCGCTGGAATAATCGGGTCAACTGAAGCGGCAACTTTTGCCCTTACGCTGGCTGAAGATGCGTGTGTTGACTTCGCGGCTTCGTTCAACGAAGGAATGGGAAACATTACGCAAGCGGCGCGGGGCGTTCAGCTGGAATCCATCGAAGCGAAAATGGCACGGTTGGACTCCGCTTCAAAATCCCTTCAAGCGCAAATCGGGCAGGATATCAATGGGATTAAAGGCTTCTTTATCGATATGAAGTTCGGATTCCTTTCAAATGTTGTCAGCCCGATTATGAGTTCTCCGGTCGGAGGCGCGATTTCAAAAATAGCGGCGGTAACAGGGATGGCGGCAAAAACCATGTTAGACATGGGTTCCGGCGCGTTGAACGCCGCCACACAAATGACAACGCTTGCGGCTAACATATCGAATGCCGGAGGCATAGCAAATTTATTTAAGTCCGGCGTTGGTTTGCTTGGCAGTAGCGTGAAGATGCTTGCGACACCGCTTCGAGTAGCGGGAAGCGGCATAGCGGGAATGGCAAAGTCAATCATCGGAGCGTTACCCGCCATCGGCGGTTATATTGCGTCAATGTGGGCTTCTGTAGCTCCCACTCTTGCCGCGACATGGCCGATCCTTGCCATAGTTGCGGCGGTCGCTCTTGTTGCCGGAGGCGTGTATCTCCTCATAAAAAATTGGAGCAAGGTTGCCGGATTCTTTAAGGGGATGTGGGATAAGATAGTCGGATTTTTTTCTGCCGCATGGGACTGGATTAAAAATCTTATATTCGGAGCGTCAGATTGGATTCTCGCCGCAGTCGCGGTATTTTTCCCGATCATCGGAATACCGGCTCTCATCATAAAACACTGGGACGCGATAAAAGAATTTTTTGTTAACCTGTGGAACAATCCCAAAGAGACAATTCAAGGATTCATTGACTGGGTCGGAAGTAAAGTGGAAGCCCTTATTGCGCCGTTCAAAATGGTCGGTGATGTGGTTGGCGGCGTATTCAATAAAGTCGGTGGATTTTTCAAAGGACTCGTTGGAGGCGGGAAGGAATCGGGAGCCGCGCTCAACGATGCTTTTGCAAGCGGCATTCAAAGCAACGCCGCCGCGCCCGGCGCGGCGTTTGGCAATTCATTGCAACCTGTTGCGCGGCAGATGCCGCATTCAGACGCTCAAGAGGGGCCGCTTTCCTTGCTCTCCTCTTCAGGCCGCGCTTTGACGGAAACATTCGCTTCCGGCATGGATGAGAGCGATCTGCGGGAAAAAGCCGATGTTGTTTTTTCTGCCGCTATGCCCCGGGGGGAAACTGTAGAATTTCCGTCCGGCGAAGGATCGTCAAAGAGCGCGGGATCGCAGACCATTCACATTCAAAACTTGTATTTACAAGCCGATGAATGCCAGAGCCTTCTTGATTTTGTACGGATGATTATGCATTCGGTAAATAGTCCAGAGGAGGCTCCGGCATGATCCTTGCTCTTGACTGTGATGAAGGAATCCTCAAAATCGGATCGCCGCCCGAAGTACTGCCGGGCATAGTGGAATCAATTAAGATAAATAATTCCCTGCTGTTGGAAGATAAAGAAGTGCAGGGACGTTCCGGCAAGGTAAAAATAGTTCAGGGATGGGATGATGTGGCTCTGCTGATTTCCATGTCAATAATAGACGATCCGGGAGCTGAAAAAACACGATGGGATTATCTCAAACAGATCACGGCGGCTTTTAAGAAAGTTGCGGATAACGGAAAGCCGGAAACGTACACCTTGAGCCATCCCATGATCAACGCATGGGGAACAAAGAAGTTATTATTCAATTCGCTGGAATCGACCGAAAGCCGGACGCGCCGGAAGATAACTGTCGCTCTCGAATTTATGGAATATGACAGTGCCGCCGGAGTAGTCCAAGATCGGCAGGGCGCGGCGGCAAAAACCAATCAGGAGAATATTGCGAAGGCGAAGGAACGAATGCAAGTGCCTGATAAAGATATGCAAAAGTTTAAAGAAATAGAGGCTCGCTATGGCAAACGCTAACCGCCTTGAACGTCCGGTTCTGAATATTTCCATCAACGGCAATGCCGTTGAGAAACGCCCCTCCTCTTTTTCCCTGATGACCGATGAAGGGATTCCTTCAGTAGTTTCAGTTCTTAAATATCCGGCAGAATTAGAAATCGGAAAATCAGGCGATCCGGTACAGGTTCATTTATCGCTTGCCGGAGAGAAACTCCTTCTCTTTACAGGGGAAATATTGGCGGCGGGAATTCACGGAGCGTCACGCGATTTGATCTTGACCGACAGTTATTCAAAATTATTTACAACATCCGTTATTGCCGCTTACCGGAAGGAAACCGCCAGCGTGATACTTCAGGACACCCTGGACAAAGCGGGAATTGATAAAACAGCCATCACCTGTCCGTCAGTAGAAATAGCGCGGTTCTCAACAGAAAAAATATCCGCTTTTTTATGCATCAAGTTACTCATAAAAACGCTCAAGGAACATGGACATGACGGATTCCGTTTTTTCTTTGATGCGGAGAACACGTTCCGGTTCGGTACTGCCGATGATACCGGAAAAAATAAAGGCGCGGTTTATGAGTTTGAGTCCGGCAAAAACATTATGAAAAAGGATATCGGAAAAATTGAGGTGTTGCCCCTGCCGATCCGCCATTCACAGGAAGTGAAAGTTGACGGCGTGAAATTCATTGCCAGACGAACCGATCTCTTCATCAGCGGATCGCATTCGCGGATTATCCTCTGGCTTCGGGAGGCGGCATGATAACCAGTAGCAGTTTTCTTAATAATCTGCTGAACGCCCTCTTGCCGAACCGCGCCGCGCCAGTACTGGCGCGGGTGATGAAGGCTTACGAGGGGCCGGGAAAAAATAAATATTCGTGTGACGTGAAAGTGCTGACGGCGGGAACGCTTGAGGAGACGGATCGTGAAATCGCCGAAGTTCCGATTAGTCCGATTTGGGTAGGGAAAAAAGGAAAGGGGCTGTACGCGATCCCGCCGGAAAACAGCGTTGTAATTGTCGAGTTTATAGGCTGGAACCTTGCCTATCCGTATATTTCCGGCGTGTACTCTGACGAGTACGAGGCTGGAGAATTTAAAAAAGGTCAGCTGATGATCACCGATGGCGAAGGAGTGAAGTTCGGGATCGATGTGGACGCTCTGTTTTTATTTGAGAATAAAAAGCAGAGCATGAAAAAAGTGTTGGACAAAATTGTTCAGACAACGGCGAAGATGAAGTCAATGGGCGCGCCTACAAAGCATTTCGGGCAACCTGACTGGATTAAAGACATGATGGCGATTCAACAGGATATCGCCGAACTGTTGAAGTGAGGATGTTATGGCAATGAATGATCAGACATTAAAAGCCAATTTAAAGAGTGATTTTTTGTTGATTTTTAACGCTTGCGAAGCAGGGTCAGGAATGTCCAAGTCGGACTATGCGGATATGATCGCCGAAGCCATTGCGTCAAGGGTTGTGGAACACATAACAGGTGAAGCGGAAGTGAATACCACAGTCACAGGAACGGCGGGGCCGTATCCGGTTGCCGGAGCCGGAACAGGGAAGGTGTCGTGATGGATTACGGAACTGATTTCAAGTTAGTTGAAGATGACATTGTTTTTACTCCTGACGGCGATATTGAAGTTGTCTCCGGCGCGGCTTGTGTCGCGCAGGATATTGACCAGACGCTGAAAACATCTCCCGGCAGTCTGCCTTGGGATAAGGAAGCGGGAAGCACGATGACGCAGATGCTGAACGCCGCAGGGATTGACGCAAATGCGGTGACCGCTGAATTGGAGCGTGTGGCATTTGAAGATCAGCGGGTCGATCCGTTGAGTATTTCGGCACAGCAGAAATCGGATAAAAAATACCGCTTGGAGTTTACTCCGCTTGGCGCGGTATCGCCGGAGACTCTGGAATACGATCTGCTGAAGGAGAAAAAATGAACGAGAGCTGGATCAATAAAAGCCAAAACGAAATCCGCGATGACATTGTCGAAATAGCCAAAGAGGAGACAAAGCTGTCAAACTTCAAGAGCGTTGGCGTTCTGCGCGGCTTTATCGAGGTTATTGCGCGTGTAGTATTTGCGATTTATAGCAGTGCGATTAACACCATTTTTAATAACGCCACTCTTGATGCCGCGACCGGGTTTTTCCTTTCCTTGTGGGGACTCATGCTCGGTGTTGTCAGAAAACAAGCAGAAAAAACTTCCGGCAGATTCACAGGCGCGGCTTTTGGGGACGGATCGATATCAGCCGGAACATGGGCTGTGGTTGAGGGAACGGAACTGCGGTATAAAGTTTCCGAAAACGTAAACTTTAAGGCAAACACTGAATTTGCCATTCCTGTGATCGCCGAACACGCCGGACTTGCATATAACATCGGAAGCGGCATTCGGCTCCGGCTGACAAGGGTGATCAGCGGCCTTGATTCGGTTTCGGTTGGCGAAGATTGGATCACGACACCCGGTCAGGATACGGAAGAGGACGATTTATACCGGGTAAGAATAAAATCCAGATGGCGCAGTCAGATTCTCGGCGACATAAAAGAAGTTTATCGGTTCTATGCCGAAGAGGTCAGCGGAGTCCGCGCGGCGCGTATTGTAAGGGCTCCGCGAGGGGCTGGAAGCACGGACGTTATTATCGCGGCTGTGTCAGGACAGCCGGGTACTGAATTACTCCAAGCTGTGCGCGATAATCTTTACGCTCATGAACTGATGGCTTTTGACGTTCAAGTAAAGGCTCCGATCATTCGAACTATAGATTTGCGAATTGAATTTTCCGGTGATGCGTCCGAAGGGGATATTACGCTTATAGCGAATAGTTATGTGCATAAACTCGGTATCGGCGGGCGTTTCAAGATCAATGATTTATATGAATTGTATCGGTCAATGAACCTCAAAACAATTGAGATCGTTTCTCCTGATCGGGATGTCCAGCCGGAAGAGGACACCATAATCGAAGCTGTTATAACGGCAGTTAAGGCGGGAACATGATAGATTGGATTAAGAAAAACATTGACCCGCCCGGGATAGAGAAAAAAAATCGCGGTTCTATTTTTTCCGCAATCGGAAGGATATTTGAAATAGTCCGCAAAGACGCTGAAAAGGCATTTAAAGCCCATTTTCCATTTTTAGCGGATCCGTCTACGTTGCGAAAACACGGAAAATCATTGAGCATCCCTGAATTTCCCTATGACAGCGAAGATGAATACCGCGAGCGCGTCAGCGCGGCTTCTTTCTTTTTAGCGCGTTCCGGTGAACGCGCATACATTCTTGATCAGCTGTGCGGACACTTCGGAGATGAGTTTGTTCTTCAGGAAGATTTTCTGCGGGTATACATGAACATCGCGGAGATGAGCGAAGAGGATCGCGTTTGGGTTCACAGCCTTTTTGACGAACTGCTTGACCCGAATATCGCGCTTACTATTTCCGAATGGCTTCACTTAATAGACAAAATGCCCATAAGCGAAAAACTGTCCATGCGTGTCAGACGGACTGATGCTGACGCTTTTGGCGGGGACTACTTTGTATGCAATGGGCGTTTTTATTGTGATCACGGCAGGGAATTATTGTGCGATGACACATGGCTCTGTGACGGATCGGTAAAATGCGATGGTTACATTCCGGTTATAGGAGACGTTTCCGATTTTATCATCGAAGAAATTATTGCGAACGGACACCGGACGTGTAACGGCGCATGGGTATGCTCCGGCGTTGATGAGATATACAGCCCCATTGAAAAATTAACAAAGCCGCTGACATTATCCGGCGGTCTGGAAGAATCATTAAATATCAATTTTTCAATGGAACCGATGGAAGATCGGATGCGGGTAGAATTTATTTGTGACGGCTCTTTTTTGTGCAATGGAACTAATACGGACTCCATCGCTGACGGCCCGCTGACGATTCGGATTATTAAACCGCTTAAATGTGACGGAACAAAAACGCCCTGGGCTATGGTGTGCGATGGCTCAATTGTTTGTGACGGAACATATTCAGATTTTGACGGCCCTTATTATTCAGGGGATGTACTTATTTCGGAGGAGGTAATTTTATGAAGAAAATGCGATTTCGGGAAGTATTCCCCATGCGGGGAGTCTTCACCATGCGGGTTTACCGGAACGGGAAACTTATTGAGGTGTATAAAGACAACAATCTTTTAGTCAACGGAGCCAAAGATGCCGCCACACATCTTCTGGCTGGGGACTCGGAAGGAAAGCACATCTCAAAAATAGGTTTTGGGACTAGCGGTAATATTCCAACGCCAGACGATACGGCGATCAGTTCGCCTTTTGTGAAAAACATATCTTCTGTCGGATATCCCGCTTTGGGTCACGCAGAGTTTAGCTGGAGGCTTGCGGAGTCGGAAGCGAACGGCAAGCTCATCATGGAGTTTGGTCTTTTCTGCGAAGACGGAACGCTTTTTGCCCGGAAGGTTCGGGAGAAAGCGATACCAAAGGAACCGGACATTGCCCTTGAAGGGGAATGGATCATTATATTCTAACTATTTTAGGAGGGTTAAAATGGGTTTTTTAACAGTAGCAAAACAATGGGTCGAAAGAATCTGGCGGGTGGAATTGGACACCCGATGGGCTGGCGGCGAAGACGGAACCGCCAACATTCAGGCGAAACAGCTTGCCGCACGGACGGAGTATCTTAAGGACTTTGCCGATGAGGTGGAAGAGGCGCGTGAAAGCGAAACTTCTCTGCTGGATCGAATCAAGAAGACCGGGGTTGAGCCAATGAAAATCTTGGCGAAGTTTGATTTTATTTCGGACACCCCTGTTGCGGCTTCCACTGCAAATGTGGATGTGACTTCCGGCGGCCTCATGACAATGGACGGCATTGTTTTGAGGGTTGGCGATCTCGTGTTCCTGAAAGATCAGACCAACAAAAAACAAAACGGCTTCTGGCAAGTACAGACTGGCGCGTGGAATCGTTTCCCGAACTTCACCGACAATGACTGTTTTACTTATAAATTCATATTCATCAAAAAAGGGACAGCCAATGCCGGAAAGGTTTTTTTCCTTGACAAAGATGTGTACGTTATCGACACAGATGACTTGGAGTTTAAAGAGAGCCTTTTCTCTCCCAAGAGGCTTCCCAACAAGGTACTCCTGCATGATCCTGAAGGCAAAACCTATTTTGACAGCTTAACGGTACATGGCGATGTTATCGAAGGGTTGAGCCGCAATCTGCTGGACGTTTTGAAAGTGAACTCCATTGCGGAAGCGATGGCAGAAATCCGGCGGCGGTGTAACAACAACAACGAGATCGACAATTCCAAGATACCCGATTTTAGCGGAATCAGGATCGGTGACTATTTGGATTTGCCTTCGCTTGATGACGGCACAACCGTCTATACATGGAACGCCAATTACAAGAATCTGCGGATTGTGGTTTCCGGCTTTAACCATTACAAGAACGCAGGCGATCCTGAAAATACGGAAAACCACATTCTCTTCACCTTCAGGAACTGCATCATGACCAAGCAGATAAATACCACAGCTACCAACACCGGAGGCTTTGCCGCATCGTCACTTCGGACGTATCTTGAAGGCGTTTTTATGTTGGGTTTGAAACAAGCCATCGGTGATTATCTGTATCCGGTTCGCCGCTTGTTATCAACGAAAGGAAGTTGGTCATGGTCAAGCGATACCGTATTTTTGCCAACCGAACGCGAGGTGTGGGGATTCCCGACCTTCGGCGAAGTTGAGTGTGATGGAGCGCAGGGGCAGTATCCTATATTTGTGGCAACGGTTTACAAAGGGAAACGGCTTAACGGTTCTCGCCAATGGTGGTGGGTTGCAACTCCTCATGCCTCTTCCGCTTCTAACTATTGTATTGTGAGCA
>Ga0268262_10002529_pt1 | contig 21006 bp, 18 predicted proteins | sample TergutNc150P3_FD_190354 | JGI IMG/M metagenome (GOLD analysis project Ga0268262, IMG submission 190354) | Nasutitermes corniger P3 segment gut microbial community from laboratory colony in Florida, USA - Nc150 P3 (SPAdes) (version 2) | ecosystem: Host-associated > Arthropoda: Insects >... | reverse complement strand
ACGCTCGCTTTCAACGTAAGGTTGTTGCTGACGCAATCAAAAACGGTACTCTATCATGTTTGCCGGGAAAAGACGGGTATGCCGATACTACACCGGCGGTAAATATCATGACTCCCAATAAGCCTTACCACGGCGAAAATCTTTTGTTCCTAAAAGCCATTCAGAAGCAGGAACAGAACGGTTTCCCCACAGCAGAATATGTTACCTATCATCAAATCGACAAAGCCCGTGAGGCAGGTTATGAAGTATACCCCATCAAAGGGACAAAAGGCGTATCTATTATTATTGGTGAACAGAAAAATACAGGCGAATGGGAAAATAAAAATATCAGGCTTTTCAACGTCGCCCAAATTAATAACCCGAAACTGTTTAAAGAATGGGTTGGAAAGGAGCTGGAAGATAAAGCGCAGAAAGACTTGGAAAAATGGCAGATACAACATGGTACAGGTTCCAAACCTCCTGAAAAACAGAAAGAAAAAGGTCCTGATGAAATTGTTTGCACCTCAACCGAACCTGAAAAATATCTTGGTCAATATTTTGCCGCCGTTTCTTGGGGAAGCAAATTCAAAGTAAGCCCTGAACAAGCCTCTGAATTCTCCGAGAAAATGGTAAATGCGTTATATGCGCCGATGGAACCGTTTGTAAACAAAGAAGGCAAAACAATACAACCGCCGATTAACAAACAAACACAGCAGCCTATCACCGATCCTTTCAATCTTGAAAAAATCGGAAGAAAAGCAAGCGAAGAATGCGTAACCTTTATGAGAGATTTACGTATGCAAATACAAAAGCAGAATCAACCCGAACAAAAACAGGAACAAACGCAAGGCTTTAAGAGGTAATTTTGATAACAGAGTCGTAAGGTTAATCTTTTTGCTTTACGGCTCTTTATCAAATAAACAATAATGAGCGATCAGGACAATACAAAACAAATAAGAGACGAATTCCTAAGAAGCCGTAACGGAGCCATTGTGAGATGCGTCTCAATCATGGTTGATTCAGGCAGAAAAGACCTTGCGAAACAAATACTTGATACCACTAAAATCGACAGAACCCGTTTTGAAGAAATTAAAAGGCAAAATACTTAATGGCGGATTTGGAATCTGATGATTTACAGGCTAGAGAGGACTTTAATTGTCTGTCAAACATTCTTTACACTGGAAAATCTTGCTCTATTTTAAGTGAAAAAATCGGCGATGTTTCAATTGATAAAGGAAAAACAGGTGAAAACGGATACGGATTATTTCATATCATTGAAAGAAGATACGAAAAAAATAAACTTAGCGATGATAAGATTACAGCTTTGCTTTATAAAGTAATGGATGCCACAAAAAAGGGCAATTTTACTGATAGCATAAACATTAGAAAGAAAAACAATGAAGAACGAATTGGTCTTGAAAAAGATGGTATTATAGCGATTATAAGCCGAAGAAAAGGAACTCAAGAAAAGTTTGTAATTACCGGATATGAAATAAACAAAAAAAAAGAAGAAGCCGCCGATGCCATACAGACGGTGATCGCCCGATACGGCTACACTCCTGAATTCTCTGATTTCCGAAAACAGGTGGGAGCGGTGGTCTCCTCTCTACAAATATCGCATCAACAAAATGAAAAGTCAAGAGAAATAGAAACAGCCCGGAAAACAGGATATGTCCAAGGCGTTTGTGAATGTGTCGCCGCCATCGGTGATAACCATACTCTTGGTAAAAAACTTTTAACTGAAATGAACGTAACAAAAGAAATGGCGAAGAAATTCGCAAACCCTGAAACTTTTAAAAATTTAGAACAGGGCATATTCGCTTCAAAACCCGAACAAAAACAGGAACAAACTAACAATATCAAACGATAAGGAGAAATGCATCATGATTCAAAAAAGAAAAACCGCCGCCGCCGCTAAAAAGAACAAAAAGAAAATCCCGAAAAAAATCCCTTACACAATGAAAATTCACGAAAGCATTGAACGAATAGCTAATGGGAAACTTTCAGACATGGGATTGTTTGAATTATCAATCCACGCTCTTATGCCATGCGATGTTTATCATGAACTTCAAAGACGAATAAAACTTATACAGAAACATTTGAATATATGTCTAAATACTACAAGTGTAAAAGTTTTTAAATCCTCACAAGCCACGGCGTTAGAAATTGTAAATAGTCTTTTAAATAACCCGCAAGAGTCAAGGAGATAATTATGCAGATTTTTATAAGCAGCCAGGCTGAATATGATCAAGCCGTAAAAACAAGACAGCACCTGGGCAACGAGCTTGTCCTTGAAAATAACAAAGACTTCATATCTGTCCGCACAGACGTAACCGTAGGCAAAAACGGACGCTGTAAAACCGATGACAATTCAACGCTTACAATTACCGCGAAAGAAAACGGTATTGTAGCCGCGCAAGGAAAAACAACCGTTATCGGCCATGACAACTCCAATGTAATCGCGAAAGGCAACTGTAAGGTTACTTTACATGATTCGTCTTTCGGTAACGTTTACGAGCATTGTCAGATAACTCTTAAAAACTCATCAAAAATATCCGCTGACGGTAACTGTACCGTCCATGCCCATGATGAAGCTTCAGTATCGGCGTCAGGAAGCAGCAAAGTTTACACCTATCAGAAAGCTACAGCGAAAGGTACTGACATAACCTCTCTTTCAGGTAAAGGCGAATCCACCCTTATCGGCCAGAAAAGCTGTTCTATCACCGCTAAAGACAACTGCCTTGTCTACGCCGGTGAAAACTGTACTGTCGAGGCCGCCGATAACTGCCTTGTCGTAGCTGACAGTTTCGCGAAAATTAAATCCCAGGATAATTGTTTGGTTATGTCAAAAGGAAAACCCGACGTATTAATAGCCGACAAATGCGAACATCTTAACCTTGACGATGTAACAGACAAAAATATTATGGGAGCTTTAAAACAAATGGCGCAGTCCAAAGCCGTGATAGAAAGACCCCTTGTAGCCATACAGATATTAAAAGAAAACATACCCGTTTCCCGTAAGGAATCTGTTGACAGAAGGCTGAATACAATGGGTTTAAAAGATCAAGTTTCAATAAAAAACCATTTGTACGGACTTATCGAAGCTGAGCCGAGCGTAAAAAATCAGACAACCCCGAAGCAGAATTTTGAGAGCCAGCTTGAATTAGCCCGAAAAGCCGGATATGTCCAGGGCGTATGTGAATGTGTAGCGGTTGTAGGTAACGAACAAAATTTAGGCAAAAAACTTTTAAATGAAATGAACGTGACAAAAGACATGGCGAAGAAATTCGCTAATCCTGAAACTTATAAAACGCTTGAAAAAGGTATTTTCGCTCAAAAGCCGGAACAAAAACTTGAGCAAACACAAGGATTAAAGAGGTAAATAATGATATTACAAAAAATGAATTATTTTAATGATTCAGGAAAGGTTGTATGCGCTGTTGATCTCGTAACTAGGGGATGCGAATTTACAATATGCGGAAATAATTGCATTGATGCCGGAAGAAGTGAGGATGATGATTGGGATATTATTGGCAATCATTTTAATGGAACTTTAAAAGAAGTTACCTGTCCAAATTGTATGCGTTTAATTAATTTTATTAAAGGATTTAAATAAACCATGAGTAATAATTTTATACTAACAGACGAACAATCCCCAAAAACTGTCGATCAGCTTTCATTTGATTTCCATTCCATTACGGAAATGAATGAGAAGGATAAGAACGCCGTAAAACTCAACATACCCAACAACGATCCCCAAAGAATAAAAATACCGTATCTTAACACGCCGGATAATTTTTTAAAGAATTTTGCGGAGATTTCCGGAGTTTTTGAAAACGATACCGTTGAAGCGGCAAGGTATCTTTTAAGAGTTATGACAAAGCCTTCCAGAGATTTAACTCTTAATAATATGCAGAAAGCAGGATGTTCCGACAGAGAAAGTTATCACCGTTACTTAATGGATTATTTACAGAAAGAACGTGGAACCCCGAAGAAAATCGAAGGCATTGATGATAAAAAAGTAACTGAAATTGTTAAAGAATTCAGAGCGGGAAATATTGATGAAAACACCGCAAAGGTACGTCTGCGAACAGAAGCGAATTATCCTGAATGGATAGGTGCTGATCAGCTCCTTCAAACAAAATCATATCTTGAATGGCAGTCAAAATTGGAAATACATAACAAAAGAAAATATGACTTTATCAACACATTGCCAGAGGAAGAACAATTTAAAACCAGAGAATGGTTAAGTGATAAAAAATATATTTTCAACGGCGAAAGCAAAAGTATCGGTAATTATCTTAACGAACAAATGGACGCCGGAACGCTTGCTTTAACCGATAACGGCGTCAACGGGTATAATGTCGGCAAATACGGCATTTTATTCGCAGAACATTTAATTAACAGTCTTCAAATAGAAAATAACAAACGAGAAAAACTTATTGAAGATAAGATATACATGAGAGAACTTGAAAGAAGTACTGAATCAGTAAAACAACGTGCTATAAATTATTTTAATAACGAAGAGACTATTGAAGAACCCACACAAGAAAAAGATAATTTCCCGTCTCATTTATATGAAGAAAATCTTAAAGAATGGTTTATTCCTGTTGATGGCGGACACGAAGGAGAAAAGAAAAAAGAAGAAGAACTTAAAAAAACAGGAAAATACCATACCATAATGTACGCTTTGGGATATGGCTTATTTGCAGTCCCTGAAAAAGATATTGAGCGATGGAAAAAAGCACATCATATTAATTATTTACAAAATGCTAAATTCCGCCCCTTCGGCGCATGGACTGATTTTAATTCTCGGCTTTCTCTACAGGAAAGAGAACGTCTCAATAATGAAGCGGTTGCGATACTGGAAAAAGCCGAAAAAGGAACAATAAGTAAAACCGATAAATCAATTCTCCTCCGTTACAGCGGTTTCGGCGGTATTTCCGCATCCGATGAGCGCGGCGTACTATACGATTACTACACGTCGCCGCCGGTCGCGCATCTTGTTTGGCAGTTGCTTGAAAAATCCGGACAAATAAAAGAAGGCGCAAATATTCTTGAGCCGTCTTGCGGCACGGGAGTATTTTTTGAATACGCTCCAATAGCATTTAAAAAACTTTTATTCACAGGCGTAGAACTTGACGAAAGAACGGCGAAAGTATCGCAACTGCTTCATGACGCAGAAAACATTAAAATTCTTAATTCAAGTTTTGAAGCGTTTAATCTTTCCGACAAAGCCGGAACATTTGATCATATCATCGGAAACGCCCCATTCGGCGAGCGAGGCGCGGCGCTTACCGCCCTCGATATGCCGGAAGAAAAATCGCTTGATAATTATTTTGTCAGCCGGTCAATCGACAATCTTAAAGACAACGGTACTATGGCGTTAATTGTCGCCCCCGGAGTACTGGAAAACAAAACCAATGAAGAATTCCGTTTGTTGTTAAATAAAAAAGCGCAGTTTATAGGAGCCGTAAAATTGCCTAACCGCAGTTTCCATCATACTCATACACAGGTTATGCCGGACATTCTTTTATTCCGTAAATACCCCAAAGACATTCAAGAGCGCTTATCCGCCATAGATGACGAGACTTTCAAAACATTACCGTTATATGACAATAATTTTGTAAGCGGCGCTTATTTTGAAAAACACCCCGAACATATTGCCGGCACATTGAGCGAGGGAACAGGGCAATGGGGAGGCGATGAGATTAAAGGCGATATAACGCCGGAAAGCCTTGATCAAATCCTTGCTTCTTTCAAACCGACAGATATTATTTCGGAAGATATTTTCAGACAAACAAGAGAAAATTTTGAACTTGCCGATACAACAGAAAAGAAAACTAAATTACATTTATCAGACGAAGAATTAAAACAAATTGAAAATAAAACTCTTACGCGCGGCGCGATAAAAGCTTCAGGAAATAATGTTTATATTCTTTCAAAATATAATCAATGGGATTTAGTTTCTAAAGATGAAACTCTTGCAAGTAAATTAATTAATATACAAAAAATTTCCAAAGCAGTACACGCAATACAAGACGCTATGAAGGCTGAAAAAGAGTTCTTCATTATCAAACGATTTCAAGCGCTATGTATAGATGAACTTAATAAATATGAAAAAAAATTCAATATCCTTCCGGCAGATGACCCTTACTTAAAACGATTTACCCGAGATAATCCCGCAGTTAAGGGAGTATATGAAACATTCTTAAAACACGATGATCCTATTTTATACCAAGAAAACGTATACCGTAAACAGGTCGAAATTCTTGACGGTCATAATACGGCCGTATCCGCTCTTTTATCGCTCCGGGAAAAAATGAAAGACGCTTCTGAAGAAAATATCCGTACTTCCTTTCCGGACGCCGCGGAAACGCTTATTAATGAAATGAAAGCGCATAAAGACGTTTTTATTACAACGGATAATATTTATCAGTTACGAGAAGATTTTATAACAGGAGACGCCTGGAAGAAAATTGACGCGCTTAAAGCAGCGTCGGAAAAAGAAAACACCGCATGGAAAAAAGAAAAGCTGCTTTACGGCGCCGCAGAGCTTGAGAAAGCCGTAGGCTGGACGCCTATCGAGGACGCTGATTTTTCCCCGCGTTCTTCTTGGGTTCCGCAGGAGGTTGTGCGCGAATGGGCCTCAAGCGAGGAAGCCATTGGTAATAAAAATCTTGATACTTTATCAAAAAATGAAGAAGGAAAATGGGGGGTTACTTATAAAGGAAAATGGCAGGAATATTCCGATTCTCTAATCTATTATCTTAACGGTCAAAAACAACGCAGTAAATATTACGATACGGACGCTTTCAATAAAGATCACGACGAGCTTTTCCGTTCTTTTATCTCAAACCATGAAAAATTTCGTACTCTTCTTGAATCTGAGTATAACAGAAAATTCAAAACCCGCATTGTCGCGCCTGTAAAAACATACCCCGTTGAAATCGCTGGCTGGAAAGATAAAAGTAAAAACGGAAAAGACGTAAAGCCCCACCAATGGCAGTCCATACATCATCTATACCGTAACCAATGCGGAATCTCCGCCCTGGGAACGGGCTTCGGCAAGACCGTTACGGCAATAGCCCTAATGTCTCTTTTAAAACAGGAAGATAAAGCGCACCGCGTATTCCTTCAGGTTCCAAACAACAAAATAAAAGACTGGATAGAGGAAATACATAATGTTATGCCGTCTCTTAAAATCGCCTCTATCGATCCGGAAGAGCCGGGATATTCAAGCCGCGACAAGCGTTACGCCAAATATCAGGCGATGGCCAGAAGCGACGCCGATATAATCCTTATGCCGGAAAGCTCAGCAAGCGAAATACAATTATCCGCGGAAAATGACGCCCGTATTGCTCAGAAAGTCTCAATTCTTTACAAAATGGAAAAATCAGACGGTTCCGCGCGGCAGCAGCAATTGGCGGAGCTTAAAGGCGAATACAAAGCCGCTTCCGGAAAAACCAATGTTACGGTTTGCTTTGAGGATTTTGGCTGCGACGCCGTTTTCGTTGACGAAGCACACCGTTATAAAAACTTGTTCAGTTCCACGCTGTCGCGCGAAACCGGTATGAATGACGGCAGACAGTCGGCGAAAGCCATGTCGCTCTATAAAAAATGCGATTATATCAGAGAACAGAACAACGATAAAAACGTATACCTCTTAACCGCCACGCCGCTTACAAATTCGCCGCTTGAATATTATAACATGATGCAATATGTAGCTCCGGAAGAGCTCCTGCGCATGGGCGTTACCACCATTGACGGCTTTATTCGCGAGTTTGCCGACATCGAGCAGGGATGGCTCTATGACTGGTCTAACGGACAAGCGAAACAGGGAAATATTCTTACCGGTTTCAAAAATCTTTCCACGCTTCAAAACCTTTTCTTCGCCTACACCGATTTACAAAATAACCCCGAAGCCATCGGTCTTGAAAAACCGTCAGCGGAAAACCAGCCGCATATCATCGCCCCTGATAAAAAACAAATGGAAGCCGTCAGAGCTGTTTCTGTTGAGCTTGACCGTTATAAATCTCTTTCCGCCGAAGATCGCAAGATTGAGTTTGCCGGGCAAAACTTCCTTACGTTTTATTCACAAATGCGTACCGCGAGCCTTGACCTGGAACTTTACGATCCCGTTAAATACAAAAATTGGAAAAACCCCAAGCTTGAAACTCTTGCGCTTAACGCTTTTAACAATTACAAAGAAACAAAAGGCGGGCAGGTTATTTTTTGCGACAGGGTTTTTTCCTCGGACGCGAGTTTCAATATTCATGAAAAAATCAAGAATTATTTAATCTCCCAGGGACTCAAAGATAAAGACATTGTTATAGTCAACGGCTTTACAAAAAGCGGAGGAAATAAAAGCGACAGCGTGATCGAAAAGGAAGTGTCTAAAGCCATATCGGATTATAACGCCGGAAAGTATAAAGTCATTATCGGGTCCACCGCATGCATCGGCGAAGGCGTAAATTTGCAGAAAAACTCTTCCGCTGTTCATCATTTTGACATTCCGTTCCGTCCGTCTGACTTTATACAGCGTAACGGCCGTGTTGACAGGCAAGGTAACGAACAGGAAAAAGTGAATCTTCATACTTATCTGGCGGCCGGAACAATCGACAATTACTCGGTTAACCTTGTACAGCGCAAAGCCAACTGGATTGATCAAATGCTCCGTACCAAATCGGAAGTATTTACAAATCCCAATGACGAGAATTCAATTGACGCTGATGAATTACTGCTTGCTTTAACTGAAGAATGGGGTGATAAAGACGCAGCGGTAAAACGCAAGGAAGCACTTGAAATTCAAAAACAGGCAAAAATAAAAGAAGCGCAGGAAAAACAAATGAAGGGAAACCTTAAAAACCTGTCTTTGGCTAGAGGCGCTCTTTTGCCGTTAAAAGAAAATTCGGCGGAATACAAAAAACGTATGGGACAAATTACCTCTCTTGAAACGTCCTTAAAAAATAATCCTGTTTTTACAAAACATGATCTTTTGGAAAATCATGATCCGTTTTTATACGACCACGTTTCAGGCAGAATATACCGTAAAGACGACGTTTTTATCGTCAGTAACGGAACGTTTCTTGTTGAAGGCTTTAATTTCAAAAAACAGAAACTTTTATGCATGGAAATTGAAAACGATGAGGAACGAAGGGAACGCATAAGCCAAAGCAGAACGTACGGAAGAAGCGCCGAAAAAATAATTCATACTTCTTATTCATTATCAGAATTGAACGGTACTGGCAGATATTCACACAATGAAGTGTCATATCACCTTGAAAAAACTTCAAAAGACGAACAAGAACTTATAAAAGATTTAGGTAATGAGAAATTTTATAAATTGCCTGAAGAAAAAAAAGAAAAATACTATGGTATGCACTTTGAAAAAACAAATAATTATCATTGCAATTTTCACCCTGTCGCTTTTTCCGCAACTAAAGACGGCGCTCTTGAAATAAGAGATATTAGGTATACTTCTTGCAGTGATAAACTATTAAATCCATTTTCTGCTGAAGGAAAAACCGCTATTCTTACAGCCATTGAAAAAGGCGTTAAACTGCCTTATCACTATAAATCAAAAGAAAATAAGGATTTACTTGAAACGCTTGAAAAAACAATCCCGGAACTGAAGGAACCTATTTCACAAGCCGTTCAGAAACAAAATGAAGAACATCAGAAGCAGGAGAATATTGTGAAACAGAAAAATAGTGAAATGCTCAAAAAGCTCAATGCTATTAATTCCGAAATACCAACAGAAGAAGAAATCAAAAAAGAAACAATTAAACAATTTGCGAAAACAGGCGCTGAGAAAAAACACTTGGAAGAACACGTTTATTTTGGAAGATTTAGATAAATATTCTATGAAAATTAGCATTGGAACCGCGATTAAAGATATTATTATTTTACTTCCTAAAAAAAATGTCAGACTTATACCGTATATAAGCGACGGTTTATGCACCGGCTGTTATTTTTGGCCTGACAAAACTGGAAAAATGGATTATAAAGATTTAAACAGAAAATTTAATGCCGGGTTTCATTGCCCGACAAGAAAAATAGTACCTTCTTGTTTTAATTATTCCGTAAATAATACTGATGTTAATGTTATTTTTAAAGAAGACAAATAAATATTAGGAGAATTTAGCATGTATTACACCAACGAATTTATAGATGAAATTGAAACCAAAGTACAGCTCGACAGAGTCATGTACGCGAATATCCAGGCGCACAATATCGCTAAAATGCTCGCTGATAACAGAGCTATGTATAAAATGTTCGGCGTTTACTGGTGGAACGTGAAAGACGCTCTCAGAAAACACGTTAATAACAAAGAATGGTACTGCGGCGTCCAGGACGAACCCCTTATGAAAGAGCGCGGCTGGCACGGAAACGAATTCAGAACCGTATTAGCCGCCATGTACTACATGAATGATCATCAGGCAATTACTTCCGACCACGTATGGTACGATAAAGACGGCGGAATGCATAATTATACCCTCTTTGACCCGGACGCTGACTGTTAATTAATGAACATTATCGACATTTTACTCCTCATTGTCTCTATGGGCGGATTAATTTATTTCGTTTTTCATCGTTTTAAATATTCTAACAAGAATAAATATATACAAAACCTTGAAAAAAAATATGCTCTGCAGGAAGAAATACTCATCATCGAACATCATAAATATTATATGGAAAAAATAATCAGTGATATGGACGCTGATATGTATTTTGATGAAAAACTAACTGATGAATTGATTAATTACAAAAACAATATTGATAAACTTAAAATTTTAAAATTCGAATACAGAAAAATTAATTTGTTTTTAAAAAATTCACGTTTTTATTTTAAGGATTTCTTTTATGAGAAATAACAACGAAATAATTATGCATGAAATTAAAACAATTATAAAACCCATCCTTGAAGAAATGGGACTATATAATGGAAATGATGTTTCCGCAAAAGATTTGTTTGATAAATATCTCAATTCTTTTCCAAATGGAATTAAAATATTCTGGAAATTTGAAATTATTGTGAAATATGAATTTAACCTTTTCGTAAAAGCAGTATTATTTGAAGGTTCTGAAGAAATTTATATACTTTCCCTTGAGCCGCCCAAAAAGCCCGTATTTTCCAATAACTATTATAGAAAAATATTACTGATGCCATCATATATCGGCAAATTTTATTCTATTGATGATGATGAGAGTCTTGTAGGTTCATGGTTATATGTATATGAAAGTTATTATAATGAATGTGAAGACCAAAATAATAAACTTTATCTTTATAGATCTCAACACGAAAAAATCGCTCGATATTGGCTGCAACACGGCAAACATGCTCCTGCCTATAAAAGTCCCATTGTTCTGCGTGGTCAAAAAATATGGGATCAATTTATTAAAAAGTACGTTTGCTGGAAAAGTGAAATAGATTGGATTGGTATTTCTCCTAAAAACAAAATAGATATTAAATATTCTGTCAGACGTTGGCTTTAATTTTTAAAAATTTACTTATTATTAATTATTTATCGTATACGTCAACTATTATTCTGGTATCACCGGAACTAACCCATCTTTTGGAGTCATAATCATCTATGTATATCCATTTTGATTCAGTTAATCCTTTGCCAAAACGCTGTAATCGTAAAAAACCATGTACGAGGGTATCTTTTAAATGCTTGCCATCCTTGTCCAATATTCCGTTTCTGTCTCCTCTGTTTTTATATTTTACTGTTTTATCTAAATATATCCGTTTTACTATCCAGTCTGGCTTTTCTTTTCGTTTTGATTTATTACTATTTCGTTTTTTATTGTTTTCTATTTCAACAATAAACGGTGTTCTTTCTGCTTCTATCATTAGTGAAAAAACAAGAACAAATGACAAAACATCTTTTCGCTCTTTCATATAAATTGTATTAGGAGGGTCTTTATTACTGTCATAAGTATACATCATATTGAGGTCTTCTATTTTCAATTCGTCAAAATATTTTGAAAATGTTTGTGAATGAAGTTCTTCATTATTTGTTTCAAATATTATATATATTTCATTATTTATTATTAACCCCCCTATGGATCGTATATTATCAAATAACATTATATCGTCATGCCGTGCCTCTATAAAAAAAGAACTTTGCATAAGCAGCGGCAATTTTATTGGCATATTTTCTATTTTGGTACGCTTAACTTTCTTAATCGCTCCATCAGTAAGAGTATTTACGGTAAATGTTTCTCCAAAACTAAAACGAAACATCGCCGTATTTCTTATTACATTATATTCTTTATCCAAAGAAGATATTTTCATGTATTCCATAAACTTATCGGCGTCTCTTACAGGATCGCCTGTTAGCTTGAAATTTCCTATTTGAGATTTATTAAAATTTTTATGTATATATTCGGAATATTTCATAATTATTTATTATTACCCCTTTTTATTCTAATTCAATTATCAAATCTTTCATAGAAGGTAGATCATGAGTAACAACAACGAATTTCTTCGCGGCAAGCCCAGAGACGCAAAAGACGAACAGTTTCTTAACTTTATTATGAAAGCCGTTACCCTTCTCGCGGTCTTTATCGGTATTTGGCTTGGAACCCAGCGTTTCGCTAAACTTTTAGGTTACGATCCCGGATGGGTAAAGTATCCTTTTTATGTCATTCAAATCAAGAATTTTATTTACCCCCTTTACCAGCCGCTCCTTATTTTCTACTGGAGCCTTATATATTTCAAACAGGTACAGCTTCATGAGATTTTTTACAACTCCTGGAAAATTACCGGATACGTCTCATTTTCCGCTATCGTTTTTTATTTCCTTGTCGAATTTATCCTTATGAAATACATTACTCAAAATATTTTCGGTACCGCGCGTTGGGCCAATAAAAGAGACTTGATAAAGGCCGGGCTCCTGCAAAAAGAAAGCGGTATGGTTTTAGGGCAGCTTGTTGACGCCGAAGTTTCTTCCGCTTATGACGTTGTAAAAAAAAGCATTATTCTTCATCAAAAAAAATCAGCTCAAAAAATTATACAGTCGGGAATTTACAATACCCTTCTTTCCGCTCCCACACGCTCGGGCAAAGGCGTGTCAAGCGTTATGACCACTCTTTTGTTATATTCCGGAAGCGTTATTGTTCTTGACTTTAAAGGCGAGAGTTTCGAATACACTTCGGGATTCAGAAAAATATTCGGAAAAGTTTACAGATGGGAACCAACAGGCGATAAAGGACATCATTTTAATCCTATGATGGAAATAAGACCGGGTGAGGACGCTTTCAGCGACGCTAACCTTATCGCCGATATTTTAACTACTCCGGCTTCCGGCGGAGGTAACGCTACCTCAGAGCATTTCCAGGTTGGCGCGAAAGATTTCCTTACCGCCGTTATTTTACACTGCCTGTGCTCCGACTGGAAAGATAAAAGCCTTCCCGGATGCCGCAAGTTTTTAGCCCAGGGCGATCCCACAGACCCCGACAACAAAAATTATATTTACGACCTTATGATCAATTCCGACCACGGCGATGAAATGATACATCAGGCTGTCGTCGAGGGCGCTATGGCGCAGCGCAACAGGCCTAAAGACGAAGGCGGCTCCATGCTGTCCACCGTCAATAACGCGCTCGCCGTTTTCGCAGACCCTAAAATAGCGCGTAATACATGGAACTCGGAGTTCTATATCAACGAATTTGAAGAAACTAAAAGACCTATCTCTCTTTACCTTACAATTCAATACAACGACGTCCAGCGTATAGCCCCTTTAATACGCCTGTTCATTACTTTATTTTCCCGTAAATTCACCGGAGGCGAAACTAACGCCAACAATAGAAAATTTAAAGTGCCGGTGCTTTTTATCCTTGACGAGTTTGACAAACTCGGCCGTATGGATGAGCTGGAGATGAATATGGGTATCCATAACGGTTTCGGTATTCATTATTTCCTTATTTTCCAGTCTTTAAATCAGCTTAACAAGATTTACACTAAAGACCACTCGTTTCTCGCTCACGCTCGTAACACGATTATATACGCCCCCGGTACCGGAGAAACCGAGACGGCGGAGCTAGTCTCAAAAATTTGCGGTAAAGAATCTATCAGCCGCACAAATATTTCATACTCGGGGGGAAAAGCTCAAGTCGGTTACTCCAATAAAAATATTTCCGCTCAGGATCAGGAACGCAACCTTATTAACGCTGATGAGGTAATGAAACTGCCCCTTGATCAGCTTATCCTCTTATGCCAGGGTTTGCCTCCTTTTATGGGCAAAAAAAATGTTTATTATGAAGACCCTGTTTTTAAAGCTCGTATTCTGCCTCCGGCGTTTAAAACACGCGAAGAAGCGCTTAAAGCGGCGGCGTCAACCGTCGCTAAACTAAACAAACGCCGCTGGTTCGACCGGGGGGATACTTACCGCTCGGCCGATATGAGCGATGACGATATAGCCGATATATTTGAAAAAGTCGGCGACCTCTTTAACGATCCGGACGAAGCTCCCATATCAGCGCCGGCAGGTAAATTCTCAAATAACCCAGATAACGCCAACTTTTTATAACTATTTCCTTTAATGACAAAAAACACAAAACGCCTCGACGGTAAAACTAAACTCTTAACCTTCACAAACAGATTACGAGCCGACATGCGCTCTTTTTGCAGGGATAAAGGCATCGAAAGCGAAAACGAGCTTATAAGACAGGCTATAGGTAAATATATCTATTCTGACTACCAGGACGAAACCTTGAAACTTCAGGGTATTAATCAATTACAGAACAAAGTTACTGAGCTGCGTGACATGCTTGAAATTATTTTCAGTTATTTAATTAAAACGCACATAAATCTACTCGCCTATCACCCGGAACTTGATCCAACCGTTAAAGATTCGGCGCTCGCCTCGGCGACTAACAGACACGATAAATTAATGCTCTCCTTTCAGGACGGTTTGAAAAACAACCCCTCTCTTTTTGAACGTCTTTTACATACGTTTTTTTCGGAAGATTCCAATGGGTAAATTTGAAGACGAATTAGAACGCGGCGAACGCCACATGGCCAACCTCTTGCGCGACCTTAACAAGCTAATTCCATTCTTTGACACAAAAACTATTACCGATATTTATGTTTACGATGACGGCGCCGTTTATGTTAATGATTTCGGTAAAGGCTCTTACAATACTGACGTCGTTTTGTCTAAATCAGACCGCCTCAGAATTATTTACAGCCTCTCTAGCGTCGTCGATCAGCCTATTGATAAATGGTTACGTCCCACCCTTGAAAGCATCATCCCTAAATATAATATCCGTACTACCGCCATCCTTGACCCCTGGCTTACCGAGCCCCAAATTACTTTCCGACGCCCGGCGGATAAAATTTTTAAGCTTGAGGATTATCGCGAGGAAGGAAGATTGTCAAACGAGCTTTATGACAAACTTATTCATCATATTGAGAAACGTTCCAACATTGTAGTCTCGGGAGCCACGGGAAGCGGTAAAACTACTTTCACTAACGCCTGTATCGAAAAAATGTGCGAGTTTACTCCCGATGAGCGTATCTACATCGTTGAAGATACTCCCGAGCTTCAATGTAACAGCCGTTTCAAAACTCAGCTTTACATAAGGAAAGATCAGGCTGTCGCCGCCATACAGACGGCTTTACGTTTTACTCCTAAACGCATCATTTTCGGCGAGCTCCGTTCCGGCGAGGTAGCCGTAGAGCTTCTTGAAGCATGGAACACGGGACACCCGGGTAACTTTACTACCATTCACGCCGACAGCGCCGCCTCTACCATACCGCGCATTGAAGGTTTGTTACGCCAAATTATTAAAGGGCAGCTTCCAGATCTGTCAGATTCTATTCAGCTTATCGTTCATCTCTCTAGCCGCGCGGGTTTCGGTCCTCTTGTTGACGAAATCCTTACCGTTCGTGAAATACAGGAGGGTAAATTATGACTTAATATTTTTTATTTCTTATTTCATTTCTTTTATTTATTTGGGAGGCTTCCGGCGCCTTAAAGTCCGGAGCGGACGGAAATTTCTGTCAGATTTTTCTTACCCCGCTTTTTATCATTTTTTAATAAGGAGTTTATCTTGAAAAAATCTCAAATTAGAATTTTGTTTCTTTTATTGCTGTTTGCAGCGGCTTTACCTCTTTTCGCTCAAGGCAGAGGCACCGTTATTCCTTCGGGAATGCAGTCCTTAATGGATTCCGTCCTGGAAATTTTTACCAGCGGCTTTACCAAAGCTATCTTAATCATGTGTCTTTGCGGATGCGCCATCGCTTACGGCTTTAACAAGGATAACGAAAAAATGAAGCGTAACGTCATCGCTATCGGTATCGCTATCGGCATCCTTGTCGCGGCCTCGCAAATTGTCGATATGATCTGGGACGCGGCGGGTTCCTGATATGATCGATATGAGCCCTTTTAAACAACCCGTGCACCGTTCCCTTTTGCCCCGCGAAATGATGGCAGGCGTCCCGCAGGCCGGACTCCTCGTCATCTTAATGCTCGGTCTTGTTTTCATTTACGGTCTTGAAATGTATATCGCCGCCGTTCCTCTTGCCTTGCTTTTTTTTGTTATGCGCTTCCTGTCAAAAAAAGACCAGTGGCTTATCGACAACGTTCTTGAAAACATTACGCAGAAGGACAAACTTATCCCGTGAGCGCCAGCGTTCAATTCTTTTATCAGCACCTTCCCTGGAATTTTATTACCAAATACCACGAAGGCGTTGTTATCCAGAAAAACGGCAACCTCCAGCGTACTTTCGAGTACAGGGCTCCCGACGTTGATTCCTCAGGAGCTCTGGAGGTTAATACCCTCGCGCTTCGCGTCAACGATTTCGCTAAACGTTTGGGTTCGGGATGGGCTTTCCATCTCGAAGCCCAGCGTTGTCAAATACAGGATTATCCTAAAACTTACTTTGACACTCTCGCTCCTTATCTTGTTGACCGTGAACGCGAGGCTTCCTTTAAATCGGCCGGAAAACATTTTGAGTCTGTTTACCTCCTCACTTTCACATGGCGGCCGCCCTCGGAGGGCGTTAAAAAGTTAACTGAAATGTTTATCCAAAGCGGCGGCGGCTCGGGCGAAGGCTCAAGCATAAAACAAAACGTTGAGTTTTTTGTTAACGAGTCAAATTCCGTCATAGGCCTTCTCTCGGGCGATCTTTGGCTTAAACCCCTCGATAACGAGGAAACTTTAATGTATCTTCATTCTACCGTTTCCTTTAACCGCCACCCGATTCGCTTTAAGCATACCCAGATTTTACTTGACAGAATCCTTCCGGACAGCGAGCTTGACAATACTTTACCGATGAAACTTGGAGATAATTATATCCCTATCGTCGGCATAAACGATTTCCCCGACTCCTCTTATCCCGCTATTCTTGACAGCCTTAACCGCGCCAGGCTTGAGTACCGATGGGTTACACGTTACATCTGTCTCGATAAAGAGGAAGGCAAAAAAGAAGCCCAGAAAAAAGAAAAACATCACAGGGGAAGCAGGACTACCTTCCTTCAAACTTTCGTCGCCAGCACTTCAGGAGAAGCCGCCAAAACCTCAAATCACGGCGCCAGCGTTAAGGAAAGCGATTCTATCGACGCTTATATAGCGATTGAAAATGACGAGGCCGCCCTGGGTTACCTGACTTCCTGCGTTATTGTTTGGGACCCCGATTTAAATAAAGCCAGGGAAAAAGCTGATATTGTCAGAACGATTATTAACTCAAAAGGGTTTACCTGCGTTGACGAGAAATACAGCTCTCTTGAGGTTTGGAAAGGCGCTTTGCCGGGCCAGTGTTACGCCAATTACCGGGCGCTGCCTGTTATGACCGACACTATGGCTCATGTCGTTCCTCTCTCGTCCGTTTGGACGGGATACGGCTATAACGAGCACGCTTATCAGGTAACGGGCGTCGGTATCCCACACGTGATCTGTTCCACCGTCGAGGGTACTCCGTTTTTCCTTAACCTTAATGTCGGCGACGTAGGCCATTCGGCTATTTGGGGGCCGACAGGAGCCGGTAAATCTACCCTCCTTAACCTGCTTGAAATACAGGCTTTCAAATACCCGGGCTCCCTTGTTATCGTCTTTGACAAGGGCAGAAGCTGCAGGCAAATTTGCCTCGCCGCAGGAGGCCTCTTTTATGAGCCCGCCGCCGAAAACGCCGCCGGCGTTAACTTCCAGCCTTTGCGCGACCTCGAGACGGACAGGGATATTATTGACGCCATCGACTTCATCGAAACCTGTATTACCGTTAAGGGGGAAAACGTTCCTCCGCCCATGAGCGCCGCCATTAAAGAAACCATAGAACACATGAAAGAAATCCCCTTTGAGCACCGCACGCTTACTACTTTCGTTCAATACATCAATTATAAAGACCCCGACACGGGAAAGCCCGTCATAAACGAGTTGTTAGGTGATTATTTAATCTGCGGTAAATACGGGAAAATATTTGACGCTTCTTCTTCCGGTATTTCTACGGACACCCGCTTTCTCGCTATCGAGATGGAAGCTCTCATGAACAGGGGGGAAGACTGCGTCGCTCCCGCTCTTGTTTATCTTTTTAACATTATTGAAAAAAAATTTGACGGCCGTCTCGCTTTCCTCATTCTTGACGAAGCCTGGCTTTTTCTTAAAAACGAAAAATTTTCCAATAAAATCGCCGAGTGGCTTAAAGTCCTGCGTAAAAAAAATGTTTATGTCGTTTTCGCAACCCAGGACATAGCCGATGTCGCCAACTCTCCTTTAAAAACTACTATCATCCAGCAGTGTCTTACTAAAATATACCTCGCCGATCCTTCCGCTCTTACGGCGGGCATGAAGCCTTATTACCTCGGCTTTGGTTTAACTGAATCTGAAATTTCTTTAATCGCCGCCTCTGCCATGAAACGCGATTATTTTTATACCAGCCCCGCCGGCAGACGGCTTTTCCAGCTTGACCTCGGCCAGCTCACTCTTTCCCTCATCGGCGCCCCTAACCACGCGCTCCTCGATGAACTCGCTTCAGCTTATGAGCCGGGGAACGCCTTATGTTTTGAAATTTTAACCGCCAAAGGTTTTAATTTTAAACGTTTCCTTGTCGCCGAGACTCCCCTTGACCCTAAACCTCTTCCGCGACAAAAACCTGTTTTGCGTTTCGCTCCCCCCGAGGAAATTATCCAACAACCTGAGCCCTTAATCGAGGATAAAGCGGAAATTACCGCCGCTCAAATTGATTTTAATATGACCGAATTCCTCGACGCCGTAGCCGCTCTTCCCGAGCGTAAAAAAAATGACGGCTCGGGCCGAGCCGCTTCTTCTGTCGCCGGACGATTCAAAGTAAGCGTTTCTATTGTTTACAAAGCGAAAAAAATTCTTAAATACGGATCCTCAGACCTTGTTGACATTCTACGTAACGGCAAAATTCCCGTTAATACTGTTTACAAGCGTTTGCTTAAAGAGCTCAAATCTGAGCCGGAACAGGCCGCCGGATAAATTAAATTTTTTAAGGAGTTATTAATATTACAAATGATATATTAAAACAAATTATTGACGCTTTTTCCTCTGTCGGTTATCAAATTGATAGTTTCGGCGATTTTTATAATACAGAAAATTATGGAGATTTTAAATTTTTACTCTGTCCTGTTTCAAAGCCTGTATACCCCCTATCAGAAGATATAATAATAAATCTCGCTAAAACGCTGTCTTCTATCGGTTTTGGAATAGTTGAATATAGGCTTCTTTGTAATCGTTGTTTTGGGGGTATTGAGCTTATACTACAATCACTTTCTGATAAATCAAAAGACGAAGTCAGTGAAAACCCTAACTCTTTTATAAATACTTTTGAATCCGCGACTAAAAATAAAGAGAGAAATAAATGACCGAAGCTGATATTGAAAATTTTGGCTCCCTGCCTAAAGAAATCAAAAAAATTCAAAAAGCTTTAAAACTTCTTGGATATGAAGTCCAGGGACTCCGCAGAAAAAGAAAAAATCATTTTTACTGTGTTTTAGATTTACGTTTTGTCGGTCCTTCTTTTTTTACCGGAGATAAATCTTCTCCGCTTCTCGCTCCTGGTGAGAAAAAAAGTATAAGAAAGGGCAATTTCTTACACGCCTTTGAATCTTCTATTAAAAATAGTTGATTACAATAACCGTTCAAAACCTTTCTCTTGTGAGAAAGTATTTTTATATATAAGGAGAATTCTATGATCATTCAAATGCCTGAGGAAATAGTATATCTTAAAAATTCCGAGTTAATATCACAGAAAATTGAAGATATTAAAAAGATGCTTCACGAAATTAATTGTGCCACAGGTATTTCTTCAATTCGTTTTCAAGATAATATTTTGAGGCTTAATCTTGAAATTTCTTTCCCGGTTACTTAATTTCCATTGAAAAGTTTGTCCCGTCATCAGAAACGCCCCATGCGTTATTGTCAGCTATATATCTTTCTATTGATTCCAGATAATATCGCTGCCGTTCGCTCAACTCTATGAGACCGCCTTCTCAACTTTTTACCATACAAAACTTGCCCTGGTTTTTGATTTCGGCAATCGCTAAAGCAAACGCCCGTATTTCTTGTTCTTTTGTCTTTTTCTTTCCCTCCTGTGGAAATAAGTTATTTGTGGTGAACCTATTATACCACAGGAGGGACTTCTTTTTTTGACAGTTTTATGAGATAATTCTATTTGAAAAATTACAGGGCATTTATATGAGTAATAACAAAAACTATTTTATATTAAAACACAAAAATATTAACGTCGCCGACATTATTATAGAAGATGGCGATATTACAGACGTTATTAATATCCATGAACCGGAACATTTGCCCTATAAATATGTTGCTGAAAAATCTAAGAATATCAAACTTTTAAACAGTTGGATTGAACACCGCGGTATTCCTTTTAAACGCGAAGATTACGACGCTATTATGAAGGAATCTAACGTCAATACTTCTAAAGAACTGACAGTATTGTCTTACGGACTTAATTTAACTGATCATTATTGGTTATGTGAAAAAGATAATGAAAAGAAATGGGAAGATGTTAATTTTTTAGATAATAAATTT
>Ga0268262_10002528_pt1 | contig 21020 bp, 21 predicted proteins | sample TergutNc150P3_FD_190354 | JGI IMG/M metagenome (GOLD analysis project Ga0268262, IMG submission 190354) | Nasutitermes corniger P3 segment gut microbial community from laboratory colony in Florida, USA - Nc150 P3 (SPAdes) (version 2) | ecosystem: Host-associated > Arthropoda: Insects >... | reverse complement strand
TCAGTACGCGCTTGGCTTTGCTGCTGAACTGTATTTCTTTGCGGTACAGCTTGTTGTACGTCTCGGCGATGTACATCAGCATTCGGTACGGCATTGCGTTATTTATGGTGGATTGGTGCTCCACCAAAACTATCAGCCGGTTGTCCAGTACGAACGACAGGTCGTTTACACGCCTTTTGAACAAGACGTTTTTGAGGGTGGTGATCTCTATCGGCGTGTCCGCGCCGTACCGCGCCCCGAAAAGGGCGTTGGATAACTCTAACAGGACGGCTTTGTCGTCGAAGAGCATGGTGAAGACGGAGTTCTTGTGCTCGCGGTTCGCGTCGGGGGATTCGGCGGTAATGTCGGCGGTCATGAGTCGGGGCTTTCGTCGTTAAGGGCGGACGGGCGGCAACGGGTGCCGATCTGTACGTAAAATAGTTTATCGGGAGGGATAAAAAAGCCAAAATCTTTCAAATATAATCTATGCGACCCGCGGACGGAAAACGACGCATTTTAAATCCCCGCTTGATTTACGGAAATACCATTTACTATATTAGTAGACGATGAAAACTGTACAATTTAAGCGTAGGTTTTTTGTGCTCATGTGTTTTTATGGTGAAAACAGCGTTTTTGACCCGTTTAAGGGCGGTGTCGGCCTACACTACCCCATTTTTGACTGATTTCATGGCAGTGTTGACCTACACCGCCTCATCCGCAACCGCGCTCAGACACCGTCAACAACATCACGGTCACGGGGGCGAAACATCGGGGAACGGGGCGGGGGTGTAGCCGCTATGACAACGGTTACTGTCAGCAAACAATAATGTTTTTATTAAACACTATTATCAAAGAAGTAGGTGTATTATGAACAAATGTTTGAAACTCGCGTTTATGGCTGTCGTCCTTGGGACGTTTTTGTCGGGGGCTGTCTTTACGGCATCGGCGCAAAAGGCTAAGTCTAAAGAAGAGATTGAGGCTAAGATCCGTGAACTTGAGAAGAAAAATCAGAAGATGCAGGCCAACCGCCCGCAAGGGGCGGAGTTAGAGGCGATCATTACGAAATACGAGGGATTACTCGACGGATGCTACGTAAAGGAGAGCGGTCGTTGCGCCGATGTTATGTACTCGCTCGGAGCGATGTATTACGATCAGGAGAGGGAACGCTTTGTCTTGGCTACGGAACAATACGAACGTGACGGACGGCGCGGGAAGCAACCCGTCCCAGACTACTCAAAGTATATAAGGATGTATAAGTTGCTCTCGCGAAAGTATCCGAACTTCCCCAAACTGCCCGAGGCATACTTCCATATGAGCCAATGCTACCTCGTGACGGGTCACCTTGACAGTGCGCGTATTATCCTTGAACAGATTGTAAAGAACTTTCCGAACAGCCCGCGTGTCTCCGCGGCGAACTTCCGCTTGGGTGAGCTAGCGTTTATGGACGACTACTTCGCCAAAGCCTACGATTATTTCAAAAAGGTCAAGAAGGATCAAATAAACATAGTCTCTTGGGAGATGAACCACTACCGAATGGCTGAGTGCGCCTATATTACCGGCGATTTCGACAAGGCGGTCGAGTACTTCAATAGCTACGTGGAAGCTTGCGACAGAAACGAATATAAGGATTATTGTAAAGAGTTCCGTGAGTATGCGCTTAAGTACATAAAGTTTTCTAAACAAACCATACAAGCCGCGCAAGCCGCGTTTGACGCCATACCCACAGTACCAACCGGCACTGGATATAATAAAGTTCCATGGGGAGCGAGCATAGAGAGTGTAAAGAATGTTTATAAAGATTTAACTGTAACCTATGCGGAAATAAAATCCAATATGCCCGGTCACCGTCTTCTTATCGGGTTTACTGTTGACGCCCTGCCAGATGATGTGATAACTCTTGGTCATAAAGACGTTGGCGGAGGTATTGAAGAGCGCAAGTTTTGTTTTCTTCAGAATAAATTGATAGCTGTTATCGTGAATTACAAAAACACTACAGGATTTGATGACAGTTTACTAGTTGAAAAAATAAACTCCGTTTACGGTAAGCCAATAGATAAAGCAAATCCAAAATATACGTGGGAGTACAATGGAAAAATGAAAATCACACTCATCCCGAATCGTCCTAAAATGGGGTTGGTTAGTATTTATTACGAGGATATGCCCGCTATAGAACGGCTGCAAAAAGAGAACGCGGCAAAAGAAAAGATGAAAGTCGAAGAAGAGAAGAAAAAGCGCTCAGACGGTTTGGGCTTATAAGTCAGAGTGCGCTCGGAGTATCGGGGCAACGCGTCGCGACGTGTCGCCCCCTCGTCCCGCATACCCATTATAGGTCGGTGTAATCGGTCGGTCCCGCTCTCTAAGATTAATTTGACTTTGGTGATCCACAAGAATTATCTTTATTATTGGCGTGTGTGTTTGGGTATTATACCCAAGAATTAAGCGAAATTCAGGTCAAAGGAGAGCAATATGACAGTAGAAACCACTGCAAAGCCGTCTATTACGTTAGAAGAGGCCATCATACAGATGTCGGCCAGCCTCGCCAAGAGCATCGACGAGATGTCGAGGAAAATGGCGGAGTCTAATGCGAAGACGGAAGCCATAATCGCCGAGTCTAATGCGAAGACGGAAGCCATAATCGCCGAGTCTAATGCGAAGACGGAAGCTATAATCGCCGAGTCATCCAAAAAAAGAGAGGAGGACAGGGATGCGTTAGATAAGATGTACCAAAAAAGGGAGGAGGACAGGGATGTGCTAGATAAGTGGATCGGCTACTTCGGGAACAGCATCGGCAATATCGTTGAGATGGTGCTTATTCCGGGAATAAAGAAGAAGATAAACGATTTCGGGCACAGTTTCAATTCCCTGTCGCCGCGCAAGCAGTTTTACAACGCTAACGGAAAGACTTACGCGGAAGTTGACCTATTCCTTGAAAACGGTGAGGAAGTTATGGTCGTAGAGGTAAAGACGCAGATGTCGGTAAAAGAGGTGGAACGTCAAATCAAAAGGTTGGAACTGTTGCGGAAGAATGAAGCGGGAAGCTTGAAAGGGAAGATAATCTACTCGGCGGTAGCCGGGTTGCAGATAGACGAAGACGCTCGCGAGATGGCTCTTGGTCTTGGAATGTACGTAGTTGAAATGGTAGAGGACACGAAGAGCGTCAACGTGATTAAGCCGTCAGGAAAGTTAGGCACGTGGTAAGACCGCGCGCCTGACCGTCCCCGCATCCCATTGTCGTGCGGGTCGGCGGGGTCTGTGGCGGGTCAGTCCCGCTCCTGAGATTAATTTGACGTTGGTGGTCGCCAAGAATTATCTTTATCTACGGTATCTCTCCCACTCGGCAATAAGGAGCGGAGCATGAAAATGGCTACGAAAAGCGGTACGCGGGCGGAGGCGGCGGTGAAGCCCGTCAAGAAAGCGGTCAAGAAGGCGGCGGGGGTCACAAGCCGGTGAAGAAGACGGTCAAGCAGAAACCGCTCACTAAGGGTGAGTTAGAGTGGCTGAAGCTCAACCGCGTCCCTCTCGACGAGGTTGAGGTCTTGGCGGCGAAGGCGGTCAAGATGATCAAGGCCAAGCGGACGCTGTCGGCTGATAAAAAAGCCGAGAAGCTCGCGCGTGTGGCGGCGACGTTGGAAAGGGCGAGAGGCAGGGGCGGACTGTCGAAGGGCGGCGCGTGGGATTTAGAACATCCGTTCGGACTCGGCCTCATAGTACATGATTGGGAGGCGGTGCTAAAAGGATTCCGATCATCAGCAGCGATAGTGAGTTTCCGAAATACGTAACCTACGGCTTGAAACTCGTATTCAACAAACGGTGACGGCGCGGCCGGCCGTTTTTTCATCAAATGCCGCTCGTCTTGCCGTCCGCTTAATTCTGCCCGGCCTCGTTCAAAAAAGGTTCTTTCAAGAGGCTGTCGATCCGCACTTCGGCTTCGTCGAAATTGCCTATGAGCACCATCCTGAGGATTGCTTCCACTGCGCTTTCTGCTCCGGCGGTGTGCGAGAAAGATTGCAGTTCGTGGGCGTTTTTGTCTATCTCTTCTATGTTTACGGCGGCGAGGGCGGTTTTAAGGGCGGTCAGGATATTTTTCAGCGCGCCGAGGTCGCTCGGCGTTTGCGCCGCCGCTTTTTTGTTCACCGCTATGATGAGGTTTATGTCTTTGGTGAGCGCTTCCAGATCGGCGAGGAAGTTTTCGGCGTTTGCGTTGATAAAGCCATTGTCGCCGCTCTTGCCGGCGGTTTCCAGAGTTTTGGCCCGTTCCGATATATCCAGCGCGCCGATGTTCGCGGACGCGCTTTTCAGCGCGTGGGCGTAGAGCGTGAACGAGGGGATGTCGCCGTTCTTCAGCGCGGTCCTCATCTCGCCGGTCTTTGCCGTCGCGTCGTCGCGGAATATCGAGAGCGTCAGAAAGTAATTTTCCTGCGAACCGCCCGCCATTGATACACCCATATCAGTGTCCACGCCGCGCAGGCTGAATGTGGCGCGGGCTTGCCCGCTGTCCGGCGCGGCGTCGCCGCCGTCATCCTCAAGCGCGGCCTCTACCTGTTTCTCCTTGGGCAGCCACCTCTCTAATATGGAGTTCAATTTGGCCGTGTCTATGGGCTTGGAGAGGAAATCGTCGAAGCCGTTTTCAAGAAACATCTCGCGCATACCGGAAACGGCGTTGGCTGTCAGCGCGATGATGGGCAGGTTTTTCCCGGCGTCTAATTCCCGTATGCGCTTCGTCGCCTCCACGCCGTCCATCTCCGGCATCATGTGATCCATGAAGACGAGATCGTATCGGCGTCCCTTTACGGCGTCTATGGCCTCCTGCCCGCTCAGGCAGGTGTCTATCGTCATCTCGTAAAAAGAGAGCAGCCCCTGCGCGACCTGTATGTTCGTCCTGACGTCGTCCACGATCAGCACCTTGGCGGTGGGCGCGATGAAGGCTTTGGCCGCCGCCTCCGCCACAAAACTCTCCCTCACGCTCACACCCTGCGGCAGCGTTATCGTGAAGACGCTTCCCTTGCCGTATTCGGATTGCACCGCGATATCGCCGTTCATCGCCTTCACAAGTTTGTAGGTTATGGCGAGGCCCAGGCCTGTTCCCTCAATCCCCTTGTTTTTGGTGACGTCCAACCGCACGAAGTCGTCAAAGAGCGCGTCCATGTCCTCTTGGGCTATCCCCCTGCCGCTGTCGGCGACCTCGATGGCGATGACGACGGTTTGATCGTCTGTCAGCTTGCTTGTTACGGAAAGCGAGACGAAGCCCTCGGTGGTGTACTTGACCGCGTTGCTGAGAACGTTCAGAAATATCTGGCGGATCCTGACCTCGTCCCCGAAGAGCGTGTCGGGGATGTTTCTGTCAACGCTCACTTGAAAATCAAGCATAGAGTTTGCGGCCTTTATGCTTATGATGTTGACAACGTCCTTTATGAGCGACGGGAAATGGTAATTTGCCGGAACGATCTTCATCATTCCGCTCTCGATCTTCGAGAAGTCGAGGATATCGTTTATGATGGAGAGAAGGTTTTGCCCCGCCTGCCTGATGGTCACTAGGAGGTTGTAGGTGCTCTGCGGCACCTCCTTTTCGCGCATCGCGAGTTCCGAGATGCCTATGACGGCGTTCATGGGGGTGCGTATCTCGTGGCTCATCCTCGCCAGAAAATCGCTCTTGGACTTGGAGGCCGCCTCCGCTTTGCTTGCCAGATTCGATATTGTCTCTATGCGTTCTTGGTCTTTTTCCACCAAGAACTTCAGCGTTATCTGCTGCCGCCACGCGCTGAAGCGCAGCGTGTTTTGCGCGCAGGAGAGGATTATCGTCATGACGAGCGTGCCGATAGTGTCGTTTGTGGCGTATGAGATAGGCGGCTCGAAAAAATGTATGCCTCTTGCGCTTCCCAATACGAAGAGGAGGATCACGGAGAGGAGCGCTACGAGAAATTTGTATATAAGCGGGAACGGGGCGAACACGGGAATCATCTGTACGAATATGAATCCGCCCATGTACGGAGTGATGACGCTCTCGTCGGCCGTGGCGGTGATTATGGCCGTCACAAAGTTGAGATACGCGACGAGCGTCATGAGCAGAATAATAGGGCGTTCTCTGAAGAATTTAGTAAACGTAAGCGCGATGCTCGACACGCTCAGCAGCGTGAGGCCCAGCCTCAGCGTCAGTACCATTGCGGGGTAGTGGACGTGCAGTTTAGCGTCCAGCGGTATATAGGAGAGCCACGCGATGGCGGAGAGAAAAAACATGAAAGAGAGCTTGCTGCACTCGTAGTTCAATTCGCCGTAGAAGGTCTCGTTTTTGAACAAGTTGTCGGGGGCTAGAAAGAGCCTGTCGTAAAAGTCCAATAATTTTTTCAGCATCGGATTGACCTGTTATTACTCCCCCGTGTTCGCGTCCGTCGCAGCGGCGCTGTCGCCGCCGTTCTCCGGAGTAACCGCCTCCTCCTTTTTCCGCCATCTGTCGATACCGAAAAAGAGCGACTGCCGCAATCCGCCCGGAATAAGGTAGACGGTGTCGCTTCCGGCCAAACGAGCGTAGTTGCTGTTCCAGTCCGGCCCGCTCTTGCCCACAAGCAAAACGCCGGCGGTCTCGGCCTTGCCGGCGTAGATCTTAACGTATGATTTGCCGGTGTCGCTGACCTCGAAAGCCGCCTGTTTGTCGGGATTGACGGAAACCGGTTCTCCCTTTTTGAGTGTTACGATCTTTTCCAACGCGATTTGGACGAGTCCGCTGTCGGCGGGATAGAACGCGGTGTCGCCGCTGTCCACCGTCCAGTCGCCGTCGCCCCGTTTATTGAGCCGGATCAAACTGCCGCCGCCGTCGTTCACCGTTATGGCGTTGATTTTCCGCTCCTCAAGGGTAGGGAAGAACCGGGCGCGGTGTTCCGGCGGGCGGATGGAAGCCATCTTTTCGGCTACGATGAATATGGCCGCGGCTATCAAGATCGCGCTTAACGCTAAGATTAACTTTTTATTATTTTTCACTGGTTTGGACTCCTTCCGCCGCCGGCCCTGTCTTTTCACGTCTCCTCAATGATATTATCACGCCAACGATAATTACCGCGATCGGCATCAACAGTAAATTGATCGCCCTTATTATCCCAGGTTTCGCCGAACCCGCTTCTAAGATATTCGGGTCTATGGTCTTGTCCCTTAATGTTCTGGAGCGCACCGATATTAGATTTTCGTCAAGCGATAGCCAGTCTACCAAGTTGAATAAAAACGCTACGTTGGGGCCCGACGCGTTTTGGGCGCTGATGAAGTTGGCGTCGCCTATCACCACGAGGTTGCCGTTCTTGTTAGACGCGGTGACGACGCGGTCTCTGTCGTTGTCGGACAGGTTTATCTTGCTGATGGCGTCCCCCTCCTCTTCGGCGGATTTATCCTTGACGGGAGGGATAGGTTTTCCGTCAAAGTAACTCACAAACGCGCCGCTCGCATGCATTGCCATCGCGTGGCGTTTCATCGCCTCTTTTGCGGGCAATTCGTAATTCGCTTTGGGCGACAGCTCGAAATTCTCTTTTACCTCCCAGCTCTGCTCCGAGGAGGAGGCCAGCGTTACCGTCGTGGTCTTGTGGCTGCCGGAGGTATCGGGCGCGAGCGTAAGCGAACTCGCCCAACCGAGCATCAATTCCGATTGCGACGAGGCCACCGGATTGTCATCGGCGAAACCGCTTCTCGTGATCCGTATGAAGAAGGGATAGGGGAGCAGTTCGTTTATAGTGAACGGCCCCAAATTTCTAGGCACCTGCACTTGGCCGCATGAGGCGTCCATGATCATGTTGCGCTCTACGCGCACGCCGTAGTACTCTAGAAGATCCATCAGCTTCGTCTCCTGAACCGTCCCTTGGATGCCGTATTGGAACGAAACGTTCACCGCGTTGACAAGCGCGATCAGATTTCCCCCGTTCATAAAGTATTGGTCGATTTCAAAGAGCGTGCGGTCGGTGTAGCGGTCGCCGCCCGGAATGATGAGGGTTCGGATGTCTTTGTCTATGGGTTTCCCCTCCGACAAGTCGACGGTAACAACCTCGTAGTCGCGCTTGAAACTCTCAAATATCGGGGCGAACCGCTTATCTGTCCTGTCGTCGCCCATGTTCATGCGCGCGCCGATCTCCGGCGGGATAAAGTCGGCGGACTGCGATTTGAGCACGCCGATCTTGGGTACTGAGGAGCGTTTCACTTTCATTATGGCCTGCGTAAGATCGTACTCCAGATTTCCGAGGTTCTGGACGATGGGAATCGCCTCCTTCCTGTCGGCGTACATGATCCCTATCCCCATGAAACCCAGCATCGTCTCCGCCTTGTCGCGCTTGAAGGTCTGCAACCTGATTTCCGGGACGCCCAGACTCATTGCCATGCCGCGAACCTCGTCGCTCTCCGCCGGATCCTCCCACGTCACGCGCAGTTTGCCGCCGGCGATGTTCTTGTACTCGCTCAGAATGTCGCGCACCGCGCTGACGGTGGCGTGCGTCTCCGGAGGCAATTCCTTAGAGAAGAACACCTTGATAGCCACGATGTCGTCGAGCCCCTTGAGAATCCGCTTCGTCGCGCCGGAGACCGTGTACTGGCGGTTCTCGGTCAAGTCCATTCTGTAAAAGAATTTGCCGGAGACGTAATTGACCAGCGCGACCGCGATAATTACCGCGAATGCTATCGCCGCCGTCTCCGCCTTGGATTTTATCTTTTGCGTTTTCATTATTCCGATTTCCTGCCTCCCAAAGACTGCGCGTTGAGGAACAAGAATACCCCAGCCATCGACAAGTAATAAATGACGTCTCTGGTATCTATCACCCCGCGTTCTATGCTCTCGAAGTGCGTGAACAAACCCAAGAACGAGAACAGCGGCACCAGCGCCGACGGCGCCTTCAGCGTTACCACCGGATGGCCGATGATCATCAATACGAACATAGCCACCCACGCCAAAATGAAGGCCACGATCTGATTCTCCGTGTGCGATGACACCCACAGCCCTATGGCCAAGTACGCCGCCCCCATCAGCAGCGCGCCGACGTACCCGCCGATGATCGGGCCGGGGTCGGGGCTGCCTATTATGAACAGCGTCACGGGTATGGTGACGGAGAGCGCCACGGTCACAGCCAGAAAAGCCAATGAAGCCAAGAACTTCCCTAAGACCACTTGAGCGTCGCTAACCGGCCACGTGAGCAGCAGCTCCACCGTCTTGCTCTTCTTCTCCTCCGCCCATCCGCGCATTGTTATCGCCGGAACGAAGAAGAGGAAGACCCACGGCAGCAGGCCGAAGTAGTTGCGCATATCCGCCTGATTGATCAGGAAAAACGGCTGAAAGTACATGAAATTCGTGCCGACCAGAAATACGACGATAAAGACGTAGGCGATCGGCGATATGAAGTAGGAGACGAACTCCTTTTTAAAAATGGCCGCGACCGTGTTCATCTGCCACCCCCTGTCAACTCCGTAAATACCTCCTCCAAGCTCGTTTGGTCGCGCCGGAGCTCCGATAAACTGAGCCCGCTTTCCGCGACGCTCTTGAATATCCCCTCGCCTATGTCCTCCTTGCCTTCGGCGCTTACGCGGGCGCAAACCCATCCTTCAGGCGCAACTACCTCCGTATCGACGCACGACACGCCGGTCACGGATTGAAGGCATTTGTAGACCGCCGCCACGTCGCCCTTGATCCGCGCCGTGTACCGCGAGCCGCCCCTGTGCCCGGATGTAAGGTCGTCGGGCGTCCCCGTGACCACGACGCGCCCGTCCTTGATGATGAGTATCCGGTCGCAGGTCGCGGAGACCTCCGAGAGTATGTGAGAGCAGTATATGACCGTCTTCTCCTCGCCGAACTTCTTTATGAGGTTGCGGATCTCAATGATCTGGTTGGGGTCAAGCCCCGACATCGGCTCGTCTAAGATCAGCAAATCCGGGTTGTGCATCATGGCTTGAGCCAGCCCGACGCGCTGCCGGTATCCCTTAGAGAGCTTGCCGATCTGACGGTCGGCCGTCTTCGTGAGGGCGCACACGGAAAACATCTCGTCCGTCCGCGACTTGAGCGTCGCCCCCTTGAGGCCCCTGATCTGCCCCGCGAAGGTCAAGTACTCCTTAACGGTCATGTCGCCGTACAGAGGCGTGCTCTCCGGGAGGTATCCGATCTTCCGCCGCACGGCAAGGTCTTGATCCGCCGTGTTCAGCCCGTCGACAAGCACCGACCCCGACGTGGGCGGGATGAAGCAGGTGATTATGCGCATGGTCGTGCTCTTCCCGGCGCCGTTCGGCCCCAGGAAGCCGAAGACCTCGCCGCGGCGCACCTCGAAACTCAGGTCGCTCACGGCGCGCACCTGCCCGAAGCGCTTGTTCAGCCCGCGCACCTCAAGCATCAGACGGCCCGTTTTTTCACTCATCTCAGGCCGCCGTCTCCGTGTTCTTGGCCTCCTGAATTTGGGTGCGTAACTCCTGCGAGATTCTCTTTATCTCTTGCAGATGCTTACGCGCCCGCGTCCCGGCCGCCTTGTTACCGCGTTCAAACTTCTCGTACTCGCCCTTGAGCGCCTCAAACTCTTTCAAAAGAGCATCCATCGACATCGTTAATACCTCCGTTTAGATTATTTATGGTTATTATAATAGTGACCGCAGCGATAATAAATATTGTATTTCTCCGCCTAAAAAGCAAAATTTTTTTGCGGAATCCGTATTACATATCAAGCAGGTAGTAGAGCCCGGCCCGCCGCGACAGCGCGCCGAGACCCGGAACGCGCCTCTGCGCCGACTCGAATAAAAACTCCCGCCATCCGGTAATCGGCCGCTTTTCTATGGGTTTCGAAGACTCCGGCACGCCGCATATCTCGCCCAAATAGCTTAACGCCTCGGCAAAACCGCCGAGCGTGTCGACCAAACCGCTCTCCACAGCCTGCCTCCCGGTGAGCACGCGCCCGTCGGCGAGCGCCCTCACCTTGCCCGTGTCGATATCGCGCCCCGCCGCCACATCCGCTATGAATTGCTCGTGGACGTCGTCTAAAAGCGCTTGAAAGTATTTAACCTCCTTATCCGTCATCTGGCGGAACGGGCTTCCGGCGTCCTTCATCTCCCCGGCCTTCATCGTACGGAAGTCAACACCCACCTTCTTGGCTAACTCTTGATACATGGGCATGGAAAAGATTACGCCGATGCTTCCGGTCAGCGTGCCGGGAGAGGCGAATATCTTGTGCGCCGGAGAGCTTACATAGTAACCGCCCGACGCCGCCACGTTGCCCATGCTGACGACGAGCGGCTTGCTGTCGGCCAGATAGGCCGCCACTTCGTTGTAAAGCTCCTGAGACGGCGCGACCGCCCCGCCGGGAGAGTCAACCCGTAAAAGCACGCCGGCGACGCTGTTGTTGAGACGGTAATTGCGCAATTGTTCGGCGTGCCAAGCGGCGTCGAATATCTCGCCCTCAAGGCGCACCACGGCCAAACGCTTGCCGAAACTCAAACCGGCGGCTGGGCCGGAAGCGACGCCGTCTGACCTTAGAGAGGCGATGAAGATTAGGGCGGCCAAACTGATTGTGGCGGAGAATACGGCGATCGCTATCCGTTTGTGGGTTGAATATTTCACTTATAATCCTTGTTATTTTATTAAAATCAAATTATCTTACGATCTTCAGTACGTCTCCGGGCATGATTTTAGAACTAGGCGTAAGGTTATTGCTCTCCCTTATAGAGTCTACGGTTACGCCGAACGTTGACGCTATCCGCCATAGGTTGTCGCCTGTCTTCACCGTGTATGTTACTACTTGGCCCGATCCTTGCGTTGACGCGGACGGTTGCGTTGCGGCGGCTGGGGCGGCGGCCGCCGTTCCGCCCGCGCTTGACGTCGGTTGGCCGGGGTTCGGCGTATAGACCAATACGTCGCCCGGGAATATCTGCGGGCGCCTCGCGTTCAGGCCGTTTATGATCGCCAGCTCGTTTACCGGCACTCCCAGCTCCTGCGCTATTCCGTAGAGCGTTTCGCCCTGCTTCACCAAGCGTTTGCCGGAGTGCAGCGTCGTGTTGCCTCTTACTTGCCTGACCGGTGTCGCCGCCGCGGGCTGGGCTGCTTGGGGTGTAACCTTAACGGGGGCGGCGACGGGTTCGTCGTCGGTTTCCGATTGAGAGGGGCCGCCGCCCTGCTGGTATATTACCAATGTTTGCTCGGCTTTAAGATTGCGCGGGTTCGCCAGGTAGTTCCACGCCAAGAGGTCTTTCACCGCCACGTTGAATGTGTTTGATATGGAGTACAGCGTTTCGCCGGTGCGCACCTTGTAGGTGATCTTCTTGCCGGTACGCGATGTCACGCCGCCCTGCCCCTGCCGCTGCGATCCGCCGCGCCCTTTGGCCCCGCGCCGCCCGGGACGCTCCCGCTCCACGGTGTTAAGGCTCGAGACCAGGTGTGAGGGCACCGAGCTGTTTACATCTATAGGGATTATTACGTGCTTGCCGATGGCGACGGAGTTCGCCTTTATCTTGTTTATCTCGCGCAACGCCTCTAACGACACCTTGAAGTTGCGGGCTATCTGCAATAGGTTGTCGCCGCTCTTAACCGTGTATCGGTAGAATTTGGTCTTCTTCGCGTCGGAGAGCGTGTCGTAAAACTCCTTGAATTTGCCCGCGTAACCCTTGGGCAGGTAGATACGCACATCCTGCATATCCGGCGGCGTGCACCAATGGAGGATGTGCGGATTCATTAAGGTCAGGGTGTCGAGCGTTACGCCTATCCCCTCCGCGACGGTCTTCATCTCTATGCAATCGCTTACGAAAGCGGTGTCGGGGTCGAAGACGCCGCCGTCCGGGAACTCGAACTCGAAGACATCGGGATTTTTGGCTATGACCATGGCGGCGAGGAAGAGCGGGACGTAGTTCATGGTCTCTCTGGGCAGCGACAGCGCCCAGTAGTCGTTCACGCCGCCGACCTTGTTTATCGACCGCGCCATGCCGTTTTCGCCGCAGTTGTAGGAGGCCAGCGCGATATGCCAATTGTTGAAGTCGCCGTAGAGCTTGCCGAGGTAGCGTATCGCCGCCCCGGTCGATTTTATCGGGTCGCGCCGTTCGTCTATCCAGTAATTCTGCCGCAATCCGTACATCTTGCCAGTGGAGGGGATGAACTGCCATATCCCGGCGGCGTGCGCCCGCGAATAGGCGTGCGGGTTGAAGCCGCTCTCTATGATCGGCAGGTGGGCGAGGTCGCGGGGCAGCCCGGAGTCGGCGAACATCTGCTTCATTACCGGCATATAGTAGCCGGCGCGGTAGAGCCAGCGGTCGAAGATACCCTTGCGCGTCCTGAGGTAGAATAACAAAGCGCGCCTGACCCGGTCGTTCCACACAACGGGGATATCGTAGGTGACGCCGCGCTTGTTGGACAGGCGGGCGAGGAAGACGCTGTCTTGGGATGACACCTTAATCGAGTCTAAGAGCGACTCCAAGAGGTGGCGGCTGAAAATCATGGAGGAGATCTCCTCCGGCGCGGAGAAGCCGGCGGGGAAGAGCTCCGCGTACATGGAGATGATGTCGGCTATGTACTCTTGCAGCGGGAACCACTCGGCGCCGCTGTCCGGCAGCTCGCTGTTGTGCATAAGGAACGCCGCGGCCTTCCGCAGTATGGAGTCGGCGGCGGTGTACGCGCTGTCGGCGCAGGCTTGGCGCGCAAGCCGCAGAAGCGAGTCGATATCTGTATTGGGGTCTATGCCCGCCGAATCGCTTGCCGCAATCTCCGGCTCGGTGGGGTCGAACTCATCCGCGGCGACGGCGGGCGCCTCCTCCGCTACGGGCTTAACGACAGCCGGGTCGGAGGCGAAAGAAACCTTTTTACCGGACGACGCGCAACCGGCGGCGGCCAAAAGGGCGCAAATTACGCATAACAGAATTCGGGCAATGCGGAAAATTCGTGGCTGTACCATATAATCAATATATATTGCGCTACGGATAAAGTCAAAGGTTTTAGATATAAAAAAGTTGTTTAGCAGGGTCGGATTTAAAAACCCGGCCCCTAAACGTTATGCGGCCCCGGCTGTAACCCCCACTGCGTCCCTGACATTCAAAGTGGGCCCCCTCCGCCTCGCGCACTCGCTCCGCGCGCTGCGGATCCTGTCGATTATGCGGCCGTAATCGCCGCCGCAGTAGTTCACATACATACGAGTCTGCTTGGAACAAACCGGGCAGTGCTCGCAATCCGCGCAAGAAACCTTTAAAAATCGCATTTGCCGCTCCTTGGAAAGTGGACAATAAAAACGACTTTTCGATTTCCCCCCATTTATAAGAATACCACACAAAAGCTTGTGTGTCAATAAAAAAATAACGCGATATTTAGTACTTTGACGTATCTCATTAATGTATACGGGGTTACGGGGCGAATTATTTTTGTAAAAAAGGGGATTACAAAGTGTTTACACAGTTTTTACACGGGATTTTACTGATCCCTGTGCGGAAAGTAAATATCGAACTTAGCCCCGTTGCCGATTTCGCTGCGCAGATCAATCACTCCGCCGTGGTTGCGTATGCACTCCCTGAAGCTGACCAAGCCCAAACCGACGCCTTTTTCGTTGTTCGTCGTGAAGAACGGCTCGAAAAGCCTCTTTTTGACCGCGTCGCTCATGCCCTCCCCGGTGTCTTCCACGGAGACCAGCAGGTACGATCCCGGCCGCAGCGACGAGTTGAAAGCCAGCGTCCGCGGCGCGTCTACGGTCACGTCGCTTGTCTCTATTGTGAGCACGCCGCCGCCGTGCCTCATCGCCTCGAAAGAGTTTATCACCAAATTCAGCATGGCGTTTTGCAGCATTGTTTCGGAACCTATGATTTTCGCTTGTTTGGCCAGAAGTATCTTGTGCACGCTCACGTTTCCGCTCGCTATTGACTCCACGAAGCTCATAACGCCGCCTATCAATTTGTGGAAGTCTATCTCCTCAAACGGGCTTTCCCCCCTGCGGCTGAGATCGGAGAGTTTGCGGGAGAGCTCGGCGGCGTGCGTTGAGGCCGTGAGGATGGTGTCCAGATAGGCCGACAAGCGTTCGTCGTCCTTGACGGCGTCCACGCACTGCTTTATGACCTCCACAGTGCCGATTATGCTGCCAAGCTTGTTGTTGAGGTCGTGCGCCACGCGGCCGGAGAGCTTGCCCACAGCGTCCATCTTTTGTATTTGGAAGAGGCGTTTTTGCAGTTCCAAACGCTCAAGTTCGGCGCGCTTGTACTTGGTTATGTCGAATATCACGCCCTGGCTGCCCAGAAAAACCTCGCGCCGGCCGCTTTGCTGCGGGGTGTCGGTTCCGTCGGGGATGGAGTAGGCGCCCTCTACATCCACTATGCCGGTTACGTCGCCGACCATTATGCGGAAGTCCCCGGGGCGCCGCGTCATCAGTCTGACCTCCATATTCCGCGTCCGCCGCGAACCCCTGCGCCGCTCGTCAAAGAGCTTCGGCGACATTTCGTTGCCTGTCACAAGCCCGGCTATCCGCGGCAATACCACCTCGCGGCTGACGCGCTCGTACTCTTCGGGCGGCAGGATGAAAGAGAAGTGCTTGCCGATCATCTCTTCCGTGGAGAAGTTGAGTATCTCCTCTACGGCGCGGTTCACGAAGATGAAGCGGCCGTTGGCGTCTAATATGTAGATTATGGCCGACGAAATGCCGAAAATCCTGTCGATGTACTCCTGCAATTGGAGGTTTCTGGCGTGAAGGCGCCTTATTTCGGCGAAAGGGTCGCTTGTAAACAAATCAGGTGAATAGACGGAGGCAATAGCGGAAGAGATGCCGGCGTCAATATCTTGGCCGGCATTCATCATTCCGGGGTATTCTTTCTCTTCCGTCATATAGAGCGGGCCCCATAAAAAGAGTGCAAATCGCCGCGCCTATCAACCGCATATACTAAATATAGCGCATTTTGGCGGAAATCGCCGAAAAAAATAAATAAACGGGCCGCCGTAAAAATATTGCCGCTCTGGGACTGGGCCGGCGGCGCCCCGTTGAGGCGCGCCCTCCCCTGTAAAATGCAGAAACCGAACCGCTGTTATCTGCCGAATTGGATGTTTTCGTTACCGCTTTGCTCTTGACTCTCAAACGATTCCGACCCCGTCGCCGGCGCCGAAGCGCCCTCGGAAGCGGGTTGACGCTGTTCCTCGGGAGTTCCAGCCCCGTCCGGCAGAGTACGGCGTTTCGCCGTGAATCTGCGGCCGTGCTGCAGCTGATCCTCCGGCACTCCCATATCGTTCGGAATGATTTCCGGCGCCTGCTGCCTCTCCGGCGCCTCTGTTCCGCGTTCGTTTTGCCGGAACCGGTCGTGTTCTTGCTGCTGCCTCGCGCCGTCGCCCCTGTCTTGGCGCTCCGGCCTGTTTCCCCCGCCTCGGTTGTCCCGGCCGGAATCGCGGCGCTGACCCTTGTCGTCCCTGTTGCCGCCGCGCCCGTCTCCGCGTCCGCCGTCACGATTATCCCGGCCCCCGCGCTGCTGCTGGCGGCCGCCGTCTCTGCGCCCTTCGCCCTCCGCGCCGTCGCCGCCGTCCCTTATGTTCCTGCGGGCGTTTTCCTGCTCGCGGTCTGCGTTTTTCAGCCGCTGGTTGATGTCGCGCAACGACATCTCCACGGGATCGATAGACGTTTGGCCGGGCCTGCCTCCGCGGTCATGCTGCGGCTTTCCGCCCTGCTGGCCGCCTTGCCGCTGGCCTCCGCCCCTATTGTTGTCGCCTTGCTTCTTCTGACCGCCGCCGTCCGGACGGCGCTGGCCGCCCTGGCCCTTGTCCGACCTGCCGTCGGCGTTTGATTGCGCGCCCGGACGCCTGTCCTGCCCGTAGCGGTGGCCGCGCCCGCCCCTCCTGCCCGACAAAAGGACGATCATGGTAATAACCTGCATAACCGCAGCCGAAGCGACTAAAACCAAAATCCAAGGCAAATTTCCCTGCAAATATCCCATTAATTGCAATACTTCCGATTGCAAAGTGTCCGCCGATTGCAAAGAGTCTATTAATTTCAAAGAGTCCACCATTTTACAACATCTCCCTCAAATATGAAAAGTATCCGCCAATACATACGGCCTTGATTGACTGCGTCGGCGTCCGTCGCCGCGCCGGGACGTCCCCCCGGTGCCGCATACGCCCGCAGCGTTTGATTTTTGTTGTTTCTGCGCGGGGCTTCTATATCAATGCTCCGTTATGGTGTTGTTTGCGCGGTAATCGCCGGTAAAGGCTCTATTGCGCTGCCAAAGCGCCGCAAAGTAGGCCGACCCTCCTTATTTAAAGTCCACAACAAGCGCACACACCACGGAATCAATGATACCCCGAGCGCGTCCTATCCCTTCTTTTTCTTCTTATCCCCGATCCTCTTGGACTCCTTATCTATCTCCTCACCGATAGCGAGCAGCCTCCGAACAGCCTTAAGCCTCTTATTCACGATGACGACCTTACTCCAAAGGAAGATAAGGATAAGAGAGAAAAAGAGAAAGTTGATAACCCAAAGAAATCTCAAGAGTTCTTCCATGCGGGTTCGCTCAATCTCTATTAGGGCTTAGGCGATAGGGTTAGGGTTTAAGTAATAAGTTAAGGTAACGGTTTGGATAGGGCCGCTTCCGAATATAATATATTATATGCGCGGGCGGAAAGCAAGGATTATTTTTTAACGTTCACTTCTTGCCGTAGCTCTTCAATATCGCCCTTTCCGCGACCATTAGCGATATCTTGACGGTTCTCTCGATTCGGAAGAGCGTCAGGCAGATCATTAGGAAGAAGGCGATTACGGCGGCAGAGAGCATTAAAAAGACCATCAGCATCGGTTGCAAACCTTTCTTTTTTAAGGTCTAAAAATCAAATTCCCCGCCCCGGGTCCATGATCGGGAAGCGCAGGCGGTTGTTTTGGCGCATCAGCTGGCCGGCCATCGCGATCATGGCGCCGTTGTCGGTGCATAGGCGCGGCTCCGGGCAGATTACGTTGCCGTCACCCAATCGTCGCCGCATTACGCTCCTCAGGAAGCCGTTGCAGGCCACCCCTCCGGCTATCGCGACCGTTTTTATCCCGTATTCCGCCGCCGCGGCTTCTACGTTACAGACCAAAGGCTCGACGACCGCGCGCTGGAAGGCGGCGCAGAGGGCCGGACGGTTATCATTAATATAATGTCCGCCCTTTTGGGATATGAAATTTTTCACGGCGGTTTTAAGACCGGAGAAGCTGAAACAGTAGCGTTTTCCCGGGGAGGAGAAGCGGGCTACGGGGAACGTTATGTCGGGATGCGCTTGATTCGGGGCTTTGGCGGCCTCCTGTTCTATGGCGCGTCCGGCGGGGTAGGGGAAGCCGAGGAGCTTTCCGACCTTATCGAACGCCTCGCCGGCGGCGTCGTCAACGGTTTGGCCCAAGAGCTCGCAGTCGCCGAAAGAGGCGTACTTGTAGACGGCGGTGTGCCCGCCGGAGGCCAGAAGGGCTATGAAAGGCGTTGGGACATCTATACCCTCTTGATTGATGAACAGCGAGCATATATGCCCCTCAAGGTGGTTGACCCCGGTTATCGGTATGCCGTGGGCGGTGTGCATCCCCAGGGCGAAGCTGACGCCGACCAAGAGCGCCCCCGCCAGACCGGGGCTGTCGGTCACGGCTATGAGGTCGATGTCCTTGGGGGTTACCCCGCCTTGTTCCATCGCCGCCTTGGTCAGCCCGTCGATCCTCTCCAAGTGCGCCCGCGAGGCCACTTCCGGCACCACCCCGCCGTAGATCGCGTGCTCCGCCTGGGAGTGGGTGAGCGACGACAGCACGCGACCGTCCCTTAGGACGGCGACGGAGGTCTCGTCGCAGGAGGATTCTATGCCCATGGTTACCATTGTACGTAGAATATACATTCCCGGAACAAACTCTTTGAAAGCGTTGATCCTAAAAAATAAAAAAAATAAAAAAAAACTTGATTTTGAGAAAAAAATATTATATATTTACTAAGAAGGGGAGGGGTATAGGCTGTTTGTCCATACCCGAAACAATAAACCGGTCAGGCGGCCATGAAAATGAGCAAATTTATAGCGGCGGCGGTGTTCGTAGCGGCTCTTTCCGCAGGGGTTGGCGCCCAAGTGACAAGCCCCAAGCCCGACAGCGCGGCGGCGCCGGCGGTCTCCGCCCCAGCCCAAAAGCCGGCGCAGAACAAGCAGACATCCGTCCAGCGCCCCACAAAAAAGACCAACTGGTCTAAAATCAAGACGCTGTTCGAGTAATCGGGAGGCGGTTTCGCCACCCAAGACCGAACCGCGCCGCGTTCGTTTTGTCCCCAAAATCGCGGGTACCTCAAAAAATCAAAATAATAAAAAGATTTTGATTTTCCTCCGCCCGAAAACTATTTTAATCAATGTATTAGTAATTTCTAAAGTCAAACGCGGAAGTTACCGATATAGTTAATACAGGATTGAAAGGAGCCGACTGATCATGCTGATAAGCAACGTATCACAGTCGCAGACCATGCAGGGCGAATTGCGCAAAGTGGACGGTACGCGCCGCGCCAAGGGCGAGGAGCCGGCCGCTAAGAAGAGCGGCGCCACCCACTCCGACCGTTCCGAACTCTCCACGGACGGCGGGAAGCGGCGCGACGTACAGGACGAGGCGCGTGTGCTGTCGTCTATGGTCAAGGGGCAGCCTGACGTTCGGACAGAGAGGGTTGCGGAGGCCAAGGCCAGGGTGTCAAGCGGTTACTACAATACAGAGTCGTTCGCCGAGTCGCTGGCGGCAAAGATGATAGATACGGTGATTTGAAATAATAACGCCCTCCTTTCGGGGGGCGCTTTTTTTTGCGGCCGGCAGTCGCGCCGCTCCTACTTCCGCGCGAGCATTACCGTCCCCCCGAAGTAAACCGGGTCCGAGAAGTCCACAAAGTTTTTCCGTTCGTCGGTTATGGCTATCAGGTTGGCGGCAAAGTCTATCGTGCCGGCCGAGACCGCCGGGATGATGTCCGGGAAGGGCATTACCTTGACCTCCAGGCCGTAGCCGTTGGCCTTGGCGAAGCGCAACGCCATCTCTACGTCAAAGCCGACTATCGCGCCGCTTTCGTCCTTGAAAGAAAAGGGCAGGTCGCAATCGGAGGTGACGAAGACCAGCTTCTTCTTCGCGGGGTTCAGAGCGATCTCCGGCATGGGCGGCGAATTGGGCGTTTCTATCCAGCGCTGCACCATATCCTTGTAGGTTCCGTCGTTGCTGATTTCCTTCAAGAACGTGTTGAACTCGTCGCGCATCTTGCCCTTGTCCTTTTTGCAGAACAAGTTGGCGTAGTCCTCCCTGTCGACCTTAGGGTAGAGCACGATCAGGGAATCCGGGTGCTGCGCCGCGAACTTTCTGGCCACCGGTTCCTCTACAAGCATCCCGTCGGCCTCGCCGGCCAATATCGCCTCCATGCACTTGCCGCGTGATTCGTAATACTTGTAGACCTTGGCGCCGACCTTCTCCCGCGCTACGGCGTCGAAGGTGGAACCGTCTAGAATGGCCAATGTTTTGTCGGCAAACTCATCCTTGTCGTAAGTGCCGTTCGCTAACTTAGACCCCGCCGCCGTTTTGCCGCCGGCGTTCTTCGCGTCCGCGTTGTTCTGCTTGCCGTCCTTGCCGCACCCCGCGCCGGCAAGCGCTATAGACAGCGCGGCTGCGGCTGCGAGCAGGGTGCTGATTGCCGGGGCTTTCATAAAGGTTCCTTTCGTTAAAGCTCTTTTGTGGTGAAGAATCTTTATTTAATATACTCAAAAGATATATCAAAATCAATATGGCCGCCGAAAAAATTTAAAGAATCAGACTTTGACTTTCGCCTGTCCACATATATTATATTACATTGTTATCATATTAGGAATTAAGATAAACCATAACCATAAACCCCAAAATCAAAGGAACGGTGCATTATGAGCTTTGAAAAACTGCTTAGGCCGGAGTCCGTCGCCGTCGTCGGCGCGTCTTCGGAGCCCGGTAAGGTGGGCTACGAAGTACTCAACAACATTATTAACGACGGGTTTTCGGGGCAGATCTACCCGATAAACCCGAAAGCGCCCGAGATTCTCGGCAAGAAGTGCTACAAGTCGCTGACCGAGGTGCCGGGCGGGATCGACCTCGTCGTCATCGTGGTCAAGCGCGACCTCGTGATCCCGG